>TARA_R110000823_G_scaffold12016_4_pt1 | contig 12962 bp, 12 predicted proteins | sample TARA_R110000823 | Tara Oceans TARA_R110000823 (sample SAMEA4397722) | marine metagenome | biome: Polar Biome; feature: [DCM] deep chlorophyll maximum layer (ENVO:01000326); material: water (ENVO:00002006), including particulate matter (ENVO:01000060) such as... | depth 20 m | reverse complement strand
TGTAATTGGCACCGACGAAGGGGAAACTCCAGACGCGGAATGAAATTTTTACTAAGCTTTCTACTGCTAACCTCTAGCTGTTCCACGTTAGCGCCTATTTTTGGCGGTGGACTTGGAGCAGCAGCAGGAAGCTTAGGTGGACCTGCTACAGCCGCACTAGGTGGCGCAACAGGTGTCGCCGTGGCTCAAATGGCGTATCCAAATAACGACGCGCCTGTAAGCGACGCTGTAGCCTTAGCTGCTGCCAACTCAGGCAAGCCAGCTCCTGGAACCACCGCAAGCACTATTTACGAAACCAAAAGTTTAATTTTTCAACTAGGCTGGTGGTACGCCGCAATCTTTGTTCTAGTCCCTCTCGTAACTAAGCGCGGTAGAAAGTGGGTCAAGAAGTTCTCGGACATTGGAAATACCGTCTCACAGAAAGAAATTGATGCAAGAGATGAAGAGCAAGACGTTCGTTTAGCAAAGATTGAAGAATTGCTAGGTAAAAATAAGGGGTCTTAAGGGATAACATAACTAGATATAACTAGAAGGAAATAGATTTTCCTACTTGTACTCATGAAATACTTAATAAATGAAACCAACTCTTGTGGTCAAGCATCTCTCTCAGACGCTAACCGCAACTCTCTTCTTGAATCTTTGGGTTATTCTGTAGCCGTTACAGACCTTGAAGCAACCGCAGCCCCAGCTGAAGAAGTAGACTCTAACGAATACGTACAGCAAGATGCACCAGCTCTTTACGAGTGGGATAGCTCTATCTTCGCTATGAGCGATGAAGTATTTGAGATTGAAGGCGACCTGTTTGTATTAGCAGAAGAACTAGACGATGATACAGCAGCTAAACTAGATGAATCTCATGCTGACCTTTTCATTAATGATGTTACTTTTGATAGTGCTGAGCACTCACTAGGTGATGTTTACGAGATGGATGGTAAGACATACGTCAAGCTTTCTGAAGGTAAGAAGAAAGGCGCTAAGTCAGCTGACAAGAAAAAGAAAGGTGATAAAGGTGACTTCGAAACTGGTGAGCGTAAAGGCGACAAGTCTAACGTAAAGAAAGACGCTGACGACAAAGGTGACTTCGAAACTGGCGCACGCAAAGGCGACGAGAATGCCGAAGATGACGGCAAAGACTTTAGCTTCAAAAAAAAAGTAAAAAAGTAAAGAAGAAGCTGGACGAATTCGACCTTGAAGCGGAATTGGCTAAGAACGACGACGTTCTTGCGCAGCACGACAAAAAGCAAAAAGTAACAGCTGCTGAAAAAGCCGCCGCAGAAAAACAAGCAGCCCTAGATGCTGCTAAATAACAATGAGTAAATCCATGGCACAGCTGGCTGATGAGATTTTAGGAGGAGCCTTAACGGACCCTACTAAGAATCCTCATGACCCTAATACAGGTCACCAAGCCCATATGCCTGCGATGAGCCCTGATGATACGTTAGTGGAGATGTCCGATACACAAAGAAACTCTTTTTTAAAAAATATTCCTGGTGTTGAGGTACAAGAGTTAAAAGAGGAGGTTACCTATGAAGTTGTAGAAGCTCCGAAAACCCCTCTTGTCTCAGTAACTCCCCAAGAGGTAGATACTCTAAACGAAGCTTTGCGAATCATTCAAAAAATCCAAGAAGCTACGACAGCAGGGATGATTGGGGTAAATACGGCTGGCGGGTCTGCATCGCCGAAACCAAAAAAACAAACTGTTCCTGGGAACGTAAACGTATCCAAAGCTCCTAAGAAAAGGGAGAAAAAACACAAACAAAAAGCAAAATCACATTCTGATTTTCTAGCATACTTAAAAGCATAATGTTACTACGAGACTTCAACGATTTTCAACCCCTACAAATCCTTAGCGAAGCTAAAGGAAAAAATAAAAATATGCGCGTGCGCGGTATCTTTAGTGAAGCAGAACGTAAGAATGGAAATGGTCGCATTTACCCAACACAATTGCTAGAACGAGAAGTACAAAAACTTCAACCTTTGTTAGCTGAGCGCCGCCTTTGTGGCGAGCTAGACCATCCAAGTGATGAAGTAGTACACCTGTCCAACGTATCTCATGTAATTACTGATTTACAGATGGAAGGTAAGAATTTAATAGGAGAAGCCGAATTCCTCGACACCCCCTCTGGACGAATACTCCAAGAGTTAGTAAAGGCTGGGGTTAGGATAGGTATATCTTCTCGCGCTACAGGCAGTGTAGAACACGATATGAAAGAAGATGCCTATATGGTTCAAGATAATCTGCGAATGATTACTTGGGACATGGTAGCTGACCCATCGTGCCAAAACGCCTTCCCCGCACTCGTGGAACATAAACAACTAATGGAGAACCAACGTTCTCTAGATGATTACCACAACAATCTAGAATCGGAAAGAATTTACTTGACTGCTTTAAAGCAAGTTTTAAAGTAAAAATAACACCCTTTTTTCCCTAAACCTAGTAGATATAAACAGTAGGAAATATTTTCATGAATAAAAGAATCGAACAAATCGCCGAACTCCTCCCTGACGGCTTATCAGAAACCGGTCTCCAAGAAGTACTAAGTCTTGTAGAAGGCGCGGTTACTGAACGCGTCACGGAAGAAGCTAAGCTTATGGAAGCCAAAGTAAGTGGCTTTTTACGCTCTAAAATAGAGGACCTTAAGGATGTAGCCAAACAAGAACTTGAAGCAGACGATGACGTGCTTCGTGGTTTTCGTATGTATGAAAACATCCGCGCAATGATTGCAGCTGAAGTAGAATCACAAGATGTAGATTCTGCCGTATCAAAGCAACAGTCTGAAATTGCGGAACTGCAAGAGAGTATAAAAGCTTTGAACTTTAAGCTATCTACATCTCTTCACGAAAACACAATACTTTCTAGTAAAGTATCGAGTTTAAATGAAACAAACCAATCTCTGACAGAAAGCTCTAAACTTCCGTTTAAATCTTCTGAAAGTGCTGTAGTTATAACTAACGAAACAGATTCGAGTCGTACTTCTTCGGAAGCGACTAACAACATCTTCTTAACGGAAGACGTGCTTAACCTTAGCCAAAATAAGGTATTAAATTAATATTATGTTAAATCAAAAATTTGCAACGTCCCTTTGTGAGAAGTGGGAGCCAATCCTGGAAGGAATCACCGATGAATCTACTCGTCAGATGACAGCCGTTCTTTTGGAGAACCAAGCCAAAAGCATTCTTAGTGAGAACGCTTCTGACCACGGAACTCTTGAAGAAGCTACAACTGTGGGTAACCTCGGTACTTTCCAAAAGTTCGCTTTCCCTCTCGTTCGCCGGGTTTTCCCGGAACTAATCGCCAACAAGATTTGTGGCGTACAGCCTATGCAAGGTCCTGTCTCCCAGATTTTCTATCTAGGTTACAACCGTGCGGGTCAAGGTGCTGATGGCACTGCTCGTGGTGAAGTAGTTTACTCCAAGTACCGTATGGTATATGGTGGTAACATGGCTCAAACACAGAACAACATCGGTTCTTTGGACTCAAATGCTGGTATCACTGCCTCAGGTAACTTCGGTTACTCTGGTACTCCTGCGGGTCTAGGTTTGTCTGCGATGACAACTATGGGTTCTGGTACTGCTGGTGGTAAGATTGCTGCTTTCCCTAATGAAAACCTACTCGCTGCTCAATACTTTGTGTCAGCTGGTGAGCGTTTGTCAGCTTCAGCTATCCCTGAAGTTAACTTCACAATCGAACAACAAGCTGTAACCGCACGTACTCGTAAGTTCCGCGCCCTATGGACGTTGGAAGCTTCACAAGACCTTCGTGCTTACCACAACTTGGACCTAGAGCGTGAATTGACTGAGCTTCTTTCTAAAGAAGTAGCTTTGGAAATTGACCGTGAATTGGTTGAATCAATTCGTTCATTAGCATACGACTTCCCTGTAACGGGAACTGGTTCTGCTGATGCACGTAAGACCTTTGGTCGCAACAACTGGAACCAAGCCAATGCAAACAGCTTCGGCAACAGCCTAGAAGGTGGTGCTCAAGGTTCTTTTGATTACCAACAGCCTTTCGGTCGTATCAACGCAGGTACCGCAGGCGCAGCAGTAGATACTGCTGGTCAGCCTAACTCCAACTATGGTGGTACTGCTGCTGGCGATGTAATGCCAACAACAGCCGGTAACGGTTCAAACGTGTTCTTCGTTGACTTCGGAACTACAGCTCTCGGGCTTGCTCCTCGTCACGTAGGTGAGGTTTACGCCAACTTGGTTGCCGTAGTTAACTTCGCTGCACAAGATATCTATCGCACAACTCTACGCGGTGCTGGTAACTGGATTGTATGTTCACCTTTGGTGGCTGCTATGCTTCAGTCTGCTGCAAAGCTAGAAGGTGGTATTTCTTCTTCGGAAGCAGGTAGCCTAGGCGCTACTATTGAATACAAAGGTAAGTGGATGGGTGCTTACGACGTTTACGTCGACCCTCTATATCCTGAAGATGAATTGATGGTTGGTTACAAAGGCTCTTCGCCTATGGATGCCGGTTTCGTGTACTCACCGTACATTCCGCTCCAAATGCTACCAACAATCACGGACCCAGAGACGTTCCAGCCACGTAAAGGTTTGATTACTCGCTATGCGACTACTCAAATTAACCCGGCTTCACGTTTCTACCGTATCATCCGTATCGTAGGTGCTGATAGTCGTTACTTGACAACTCCGTTCCAGAAAGCTGGCGGTATCACAGACCCAGTATACTAATACTCCTTAGTATATTAATAAAGGAAGCCCAGCTAGTTTTAGCTGGGCTTCTTCCATATATAATAGTATAATGGCACAGTTCCCAGGAAAACCAAACTTTGTGTGGGGTCCGTTCGATACGGTTAGAGAAGGAGAAGGCGCAAACGAAAGTAATTTCGTAGCACCCTCTGGAGATATACCGTACGACTCCCTAAACCGCAGATTCTTCAGCGACACCGTTGAATTCAATCGCTTTTACACTACCATTCATGATTTTGTAAAGGCTCGCTTAGGGCACCCTATAGTCCGAGTAGAGTTAGCTGATTTCCAAATCCTTACTGCTATCGACGAAGCAATTAGTAAATTGGATTACCATGCACCTGATTGGTGTTCCCAATTAGCCGCATTCTCTACATCCGCAGGAATTAACATGTATGAATTACCTTCCTATATGATTAACAATTTTAAGTATGCTGCGTATAAGAAGACTCTGTTAAGCATTCCTCTGGGGGGTCAATCACTAGAACAAGACTTTTTTATTAAGTACTTCCAAGACCAATTTTTGTTTCAAGACTTTTCTGTAGGTGATTTCCTTTTAATGAAAATGCATCTTAAGCAGATGCGTAAAATCTTGGGTCGTGATGGGTCTATGTCAGTGGTAAACAACAAATACCTGGTAATATCCCCAATGCCTTCAGATGGTGACGCGCAGGACGTAGTTATTGAATACAAAGCACTAAACTCAGATACCCTGCACCATTACTTCATCTCTTGGATTCAAAGATTTACATTAGCAATATGTAAGGGAATATTAGGAGGTATTAGAGGTAAATACAGCGATTTACCTTCCCCTCAAGGAGGAGCCCGTTTAAATGGCGCATCTTTAATACAGGAGTCTGAGCGCGAAATGGCTCTTCTCGAAGAGCAACTGCTTCAAGAGATTGAAGAACCTGCAAGCTTCTCTACTTACTAATGGTACTTGTATCTGGACCCCCGTTTGATAACTATCCACACAATGTGCCGGATGGCACTAAATCCATTAAATATAACGGTAAGGGTATCTCCAATAGATTTACAATTAAAAAACAACTCTTTGAAAGAGAAAATAAAAATTTTAGGAGCTTAGAGTTTTACCGAGCTACTTCCAAAGAACTACTCGGTTTATTGAGTACAGGACAAATACTAGGAGCGGATAATAAAATCGCGCAGGTACCTGCATTCTACGCTAATTATGAGAGAGCGATTGCGATGTTATTTAAAACGCGAAACTTAACGTTACCCTTAATGACATTAGCTATTAGCGACACAAAAGAGGATGTAGAACGTAGACGCCCTGATTTCGATATAGAGTACTGGACTATACATAACAAGGAGACCCGAAGACATACTAGGGTAGCCTCCCTTTCCCCGAAAGCAGTAAAAATATCATACACCTTAAACCTATGGACAAGGTACGTGGAAGATATGAATCAATTGTTAGAGTATGTAATGCAGTTGTTCCGCCCTCATCTACGTGTAGAGACTAATTTCATGACGAATGCCTGTGCGTTTATTACAGCAGTGTCTGACAACTCTACCCTAAGTGCTGCTGACAAAACAGATAGAGTTATAAGAAAAACTATTACTTTTGAAGTTGAAACCTATATGCCAACTAGACAGTACCAAATTCAGTCTAATGGAGACATCGTAGATATGAAGTACGAGTTCGCTATAGAGCCTGAAGGAAAGGTTAACCTTCCCAACCTAAACGCATCTGCTTCACAAACCATGACTTTGTACCCACTGTCATCTACGCCAGACGCAACATAAATAAATTAATTACAGCATTTTCCTTTGAGTATCTCTCTAAATACTATAGGAAGAGGAATTTATTATGACTTCAAATACAGCAACAATTATCAACGTAGCATCTCAAGATTTAGAGATAGTACTTAAGTCAGGACGTCAGTTCGAACACATCTGTTTACGAGCAGGCGAAAATATTTCTGTTCCGAGGAAATCCATCACTGATTTGTGCTTGGAACTTCAGCGGAGACAGCTTCTTCAAATTCTCTAAAAATAAAACTTAATTATGGCTAATTTCATTTCCCCAGGTGTATACACAATAGAAAAGGACGTATCAGACTACGCCCCGACTGTAAGCCCTTCTATTGTAGGTCTTGTAGGATTCGCGTCCCAAGGTCCAACTAACACCCCAACACTCTTAACATCCCCAGCAAACTTGCTACGTACCTTTGGTACACCTGACTTGGTAACTGGAGGACAAGGTATCTATGCTGCCTTAGAAATCCTACAAAAAACAAACCAAGTTTATTACGTTCGAGCCGCTACAGTCAATGCCTCAACAGCTAAAGCCTCGGGTAAATTGGCAACCTGCCCTAACACTCGAATCGCAGTTGACAAGATGAACCATAACTTAGTTTATCGTTTTGATACACGTACTTTTGATAAAGACGGCGCTCAATATGGTGAGCTATCTCAATTCTACGCATACCGTGAGCGTCCATACGTATCAGGTACACAGGATAACTTTATGCCAACCACACCAGCCGCGAGCTGGAGTGATACTGACTGGAATAATGCGATTGCTGCTGGTGTAGGTGAGGTCTTTGACGCACAAACAGGTAATGTTGGTTACATACCAAGTGGTGCAGGTGGAACTAGTGGTTTGTTAACCGCTAAGCTACCAGGCGCTACAACAACAAACGCCGCCCGCTTAGAAACTACGATATACTACTCCTCCGGCGTGTCAGCCGCAGGCACCTACACAGGAACATTCCTTTCTGCAACCCCTATCGATGTAACAGACTTAACATTCTACAAAGCTGCTGACTCAACAGTGTCCGTAGCTGCCGACATCGGCGTCGCAGCGTTCGACGTACTTCAAGCACCAAGTGGCACTAATGATGCGTATCTAACTGCGTCCTCAGTACTTACAGGAGCTAATAACTTGGCTTCTAGTGGTGTAACATTCCTACCAAAGCAAGCAGCCGGCGCATACCTACTTGAATCTCTTCACACGGGTCTAGGGTATAACTACTCTGCTATCAACTACCAAGGTGGGATTCAATATCGAGGTCTTCAAGCAAGTATTAATAACTTTGTAGACGGAACCTTTGCACTGAATATCGCCGAGAATGGCGGTACAGAGGAATCTTACACAATGCAAATGACCAAACCTGCAAGTACGATAAACGCAATTAGCCTCTACCCAGAAGCTGTCCTTAACAAAGGTAATGACAACGCAGTATCACACTATGTCAAAGGAAACTTTTACAAGTTCAATAATGCATCGTTCCCTGTATCGGGCACAGTATCTGGTGTAACTACTTGGACACCCCCAACATCTTGGGGTGGAAACTTCAACTTCGGTACAATGGCTGTTAATAATAACATAACTCTTCTGCAGGGAGGCAATAGTACTGTCCCAACAGACTTCTTTGGGAAAGCTGCCGGAACTTCAACTAATTTCCGCGCCGTAACCTTGGTCCAAGACACTAAGAACTTTTCACAAGGAAATAATGGCGATGCTTCTGATTATGGCGGCAACATGACAAATTCAGCTGTTCGGGTTGCTCTTATTGGAAACTCAGGAAATAAAAGTGGTCTTTACGCTTTAGACCAAGAGGACGTCCCAGTAACAATCTGCTCCGTTCCAGGCGTATCCGACCAAAACGTCCAGAACCAACTTGTCTCTTTAGCGGAAAAGACTCAAAACTTCCTTGCGGTTGTATCCCCTCCAGTAGGGTTTAGAAGCTCGCAGCAAGCGATTCAATGGACTAACGGTAAGGCAACAGGCAGAACTGCTGCTATTAACAGTAGTTACGGCAGTGTATATTGGCCGTGGGTAAAAATGTTCGACGCCTTTACAGGTAAGGACCTTTGGATGGACCCATCGATTTTCGCTATCGGGCAAATGTGTTACACTGACGAAGTGGCTGACCCTTGGTTCGCTCCAGCGGGTCTACGTCGCGGGCGCCTAACTAAACCAGTTGATGTTGAGGTAAAACTTAACCAAGGTGACAGAGACGCTTTGTATGGTCCAGGAAATATCATAAATCCAATTACTAAATTCACAAGTGACGGTATCGTAATTTACGGTCAGCGCACAGCTCAACGAGCTGCTACCGCTCTCGACCGCATCAACGTTCGTCGTATGATGATTTTCCTACGTCGTATGGTCCTACAGTCCACACGCCGTTTCGTGTTCGAGCCTAACGACCCTATCACATGGGAACAGATTCGTAACATCCTATCACCTGCACTTGGTGATATTCAACAACGCCGTGGAATCACAGCCTTTAAGGTTGTCTGCGACGAAAGCACTAACACTCCTATACGCATTGACCGTAACGAACTTTGGTGTAAAATTATTATTAAGCCTACGAAAACTGCTGAAATGCTTATCTTCGAGCTTAACCTCACAAATCAATCAGCTAGTGTTTAGCACTATATAGAATAAAGGAAAACTTATTATGGCAGATGGCAAATATTATGTAGACAACGCGGTAAATCTCTTAGCAGATACCCCGCGTCTATCCCATGCTCTCGAATCATTCCGTGCATACAGTTGGGAGATTCAAATCCCACAGTTCGCGGGTATTCTGAGCCAAGTTCCAGGATTGGAAAACAATGACCGGCTAACGCTGGCGTGTAAAAAGATTACTCAACCAGGCTTTACTGTTGAAGATATCGAAGTACATCGTGTTAACGAAAAGTTTTACTACCCAGGTAAGCCTACTCCAGATAACATTACAGTTACTTTCGACAACCTCATCAAAGGCGATGTAGCTGATGCTCTGTTTGCGTGGATGAGAAGTGTGTACGACCCAGTATACGGTATTCACTACGCAGGTCTAGGCAATGGTACAAGCGATGTAAACCAAAGCCCTGAAGGTAACGCACCGTTAACTCAAGCACCTATCTTTAAACGCACAGTAACCATTTGGCAGCTAGACGCTCACCGTAACCCAGTTACGCACGTGAACCTCTATGGCTGTTACCCTAAAGGGTGGAAGCTAGGAGAGTTTAACTACGAGACTAATGATTTCCATACAATTGAGATGGACCTTCGTTACGACTTTGCTGTTCAGTTCACTGAAACATCGGATATTGACCCAGTCATGTCTCCGATAGCGATGGCTTAATAAAGATAAATTAAAATTTTTCAAGGCTTCTCTAGTAAATACTAGGGAAGTCTACTTTAATATACTATGGACAATTTATCCACCTTCACCGACGCATATCTCAACACAGGAAACTCTCTTTTGTTAGAGTTGAAGCAAATTGATGATAGTAACGTCGCGAATTACGCTAAAGGTTTACCCCCTATGACACCTGAGCAGATTGGAGCTCTAGCAGCGACGGATGCAGAGAAGCCTGGAACGGAGGCTACCGCTAATCCAGGGAAACTTTACAAAACTGCAGCAGACCCAGAAAAGCCAGACAAGACAATAGAGTACGCATACGGTCAAAGTGAGGGTAAAGGGTCATTCCCTGGACAACAGAGTTTCTTTGTGACTGATGAGGCAGGGTGGCAGTTCCTCGTCGGCTATTACCAGAAGAACAGCGACCTAGTTGGTAATGAGACAGGAGAACCAACCGACGAGAAAACACCAGAAGCTGTAGCCGGCATGGACCCTAATGGTCCTCCTGAGGAAAACGAAAAGCTTTTACGTGCGGAAGCTGAGCAGTTATGTACAGATATGGCTGAAGCCTGTGAAGAGGTTGCTGGTATAGTAGACGCAGCCATAAACCGTGACGACCTGCCCGAAAAAGCGCGGGAGAATATGGGTTGCGACGATTCGAAAGCTGGGGGACCTGGTACCAAGTTCTGCAACGACATGGTCGGTCTTAACTCCAAAGGGCGTATGAGCAAGTTTTCTAGAGAGGGCGGGGAAACCGCGCAGGAAAGAATAGATAATGCCCGAGCAATCGCAGAACAAAGAATCGCCGCATACAAGTTAAGTGGTAAAATACTTACAACTGGCTTTGACCCTGAAAAGGACCTCACACCGGAAGATTTGCAACTCCTCTCATGTCTTAAAATGAGAGGTACGGGAAACACCCGTGGCGTTTGGATTTCGGGGGGAGAGGGGTGTGAAGGGGTTATAGCGGCTCTTGCTACCGGCGACGGTCTCACAGGAGACGAAAGGTACGGTATTATGATAGGAAACCAAAACACTGCTCTTTACAGGGCAATGAAAGCCGCTCAAGAGAAAAACTTCGAGGTAGGGGAAGGAGATGATAAAAAGAACCTTATCCACCAAGGCACAGATGAGAGCGGTTTAATAAATTGGTATAACGCCACCTTTGGAAGGATAAACGAACAGCTTGCTTCCTTCGCAATGTGTCTTGCACACTCAGGTCCTAAAGGTATGTCCTCTAAGCAAAAGAGCTGCGCGGTAGAAGCAGTTAAGGCTGTTGTGGCTGAGCTAGGAGGAAACGCAGGTTTCCAGAAAATGTACGATATGGTAGGGGAAAAGTTAGAAGACCCCGAATCTGAATTTGAATACGGAAGCATAATAGATAAGGGCGCCGAAGAAAAAGCTGTTGAGGTAGTTGAGTGGGCGAAGAAGAATGGAATCAATTTAGGGGATGATGAGGAGAGAGCTCTTAAAATTATAGCTTACCTATTAACGCAGGGAGTTAAGAGGTGGGAGGGCTTCGCTGATACGATGCCCCCAGGAAGTGAAGTACTCCAAATGGGCACAAAGCGTGCGGGGGTCGATAAGGATGGCAATATAGATAACGCTGATGTTATCGTTAAAATGCCGGGTGGGAGCGCAGAGGAAGAGGAGCACTTAGACGAAATGACCAACGACCCTTTGTTTGCCGTTACAGAGGAGCAATGCCCTGGTCGTGATGACGGGGAAGGTATGGGTGTCTCTGTAAAAGAAAAGACCGCATCCAACAAAGAGATGGCAGCGGGAAGTAGGAGTATTGAAGGTACCTCAAGAGAAGAAGCAGGTATCGCACGAGATAACGCGAAGTGCTACGCGGGCGCGGTTTGTGAAAACCACAAAAAGGCAGGAAAAGAGTGTGGTTTAGAAGATGGGTGGGAAGAGCGTGAAGCGGAGTACCGTCAAGGGCTTGAAGATAAAGTAGATGTTTCTATAAATGCCCTAGCCACAATGACCCGAAGCACCTTAAACAGCATTCAACAAGACAACACTTCTAGAATGTCTTACGAAGACGCTCAGAATCAAGCAGAGTTTTGGAACGATGTAGATGAATGGAAGAATGAGGAAGACCCTGCCAAAAAGAAAAATCTAGAAAGTAAGTTAAGAAACAGGATGATGACAGCAACCCAGGCAAAGGACTTTGAAGACGACAAACCTGGCGTCCGTGAAATGCTAATGATAGATGCTTTGTTTACTGGTGGCTCTTCTAGGGACCAGGCTTTTGTACAAACCTCCCAGAGCGGAGCAACGCGCGTCGCGCGTGAAAGTGATTTAATCGGCACCGCCGCATTTAAATTTATGACATCCGCAAAGGAAGACGTTAATTTTGCGCAAGGGAGCGTTAGTGTTAAAGGGGTGGGAAGGTTCGCCCGCCGTCTAAAAGGTGCAAATGAAGACGGAACCGGGGGTACTAACAAACAGTTCTTTAACATCGAAGCTGGTTACGTCGAGGAACATACCCGCGAGTTAGAGCCGGGAGAAAGTCCCGTTGTAGGTAACTCAAGTATGAAAGCCGAAGACTTCGTTAGGAAGCTCCAGGAACTCTTTCAAGGGATAGATGAAATACTCCCCGTCAAGAACTAAACCAGGTTTTACCTGATAAGGCTTCCCAACGATTACTACAGCCATCCGCCTGGTCTTCTGGTAGATTACCATCCAATCCTTGCCAGCGTGAGAGGCGTCATTCTGTGCCTGTGAGATGAAGGACTTGAAATCGCTTTTTCGTTTAAACAAATCATCAAGCTGTACATCGTAACCATTTTTACATTCTATTACAAAAGGGAAAGTAATAGGTGTGATAAGGTCCCCCTGAATACGTAGGTGGTCGGGTAGGTCCTTGTGGGTAGTGGCGAAAGCTCCAGACCCAGGCGTTCTGTTGAACTCCTTGGTATTGAACCGTTCGTTAAGCTGCTTCGCTATCTTACGTTCGAAGTTGCTTCCTTTGCGCTTACTGTTAACGCGCTTCTTTTTGGAGAAATCTCCAAATTCTAAAATTGAGTCGATATTTTTTGACATGAGATACTATAATATTTTATGAACGCCGATAAGCACAAACTCACATTTGCCGTTAACGGTGAAACTTTTGGTAACTTTAAACTCCGAGAA
>TARA_R110000823_G_scaffold2918_1_pt1 | contig 13022 bp, 10 predicted proteins | sample TARA_R110000823 | Tara Oceans TARA_R110000823 (sample SAMEA4397722) | marine metagenome | biome: Polar Biome; feature: [DCM] deep chlorophyll maximum layer (ENVO:01000326); material: water (ENVO:00002006), including particulate matter (ENVO:01000060) such as... | depth 20 m | reverse complement strand
TTTCGGAAGAATTAAGATTAAAGATTGCTAGGAAATTTATAGATATACAAGAGCCAGATGATTTAAAGTCTAATCTAGCTGATTATTTCACTGAGCACGCACAGAGAAGATATAATAAAAGGTTAGCAACTAAAAACCCTGAAGGTCTTAAACCACCTTTCCAGGAAGAGCAAAAAACAAATAGTGTTGATGATTACTTAAACATGGCAAACTAAAAACATGAGTAAAACTACAGAAGAAATTATCGCATTGATGGAGGCTAATGGAGAGTCTGCACAGAAGATACAAGAAGTTAGAGAAAGACTTGAAAAAAGAAGTATAGCCAAGGAAAAGAAAGTTGAACCAGCTAAAGAAGTAAATAGCGAGACAGCGGGAAAGACAAACGACAATGCGATAGGTGTGTTTGCAGAGTCGGAAGAGAAAACACCAGTAATGGGTCCAGCAGAGGAAACAGAAGAGAGTACGGATTTAGAATCGGTGGATGGTTCTTCGGAATCACAAGAAGTTAATAGACACGATTGGCTTAACTACAAGAGTGTGGATGGAGATGTTAAGGATGATGTTGTAGTATCCAGTGGCACACCTTTATTCAGCCTTGATGAAGACGATGCAGTAGCTCAATTGACAGAGAGATATAGAGGGTTCGAATTTGAAACATCTAATATAGGTCCAAGTATAGACACTGAAGGTCCTGGTCTCTCTATTAACAATGCTTTCGGTTCTTATAATGTAGTCAAGGCGACGAGGAAGAAAGCTAACGGTGACATTGTTAGTAAGAAATTTAAAGTAGGTTATGGGTTAGATGAATCACATGAAGAATCTTATAATGCTTTAACTTCTTTTATAGATGAAAATTCTAACAGTGAAACTGATAAAGCTCAGATCAAAGCTGAACAAGAAAATGTACAAGCATTTTTAAATCACCAAGCAAAAGTTAAGTTTACTGAGGAAGAAGAATACACGTTAAAAAACAAGTTCATAAATGATAAAGACCTTTTTAAACCAGTTGAAGAAAAAGTAGTAACTAGATTAGGCGGTAGTGGTATGGATGGTAAGTTTGCACCTACATTACCTACTACAACTAAAGTAACTCAACCGTACAAAGAAGAGTTAAATACAGCTATTAAAGTTTTAAAAAAACTAGGTGTTGAAAACCCTACTAAACAAGAGGTTGAATCTAAAGCTAGAGAGATATTGCTTAGTAATTCTTTAACTGAGATTGTAGAAAACAATACTGTAAATGTACTAGAAGAACTTGAATCTAGTAGTGAAACAGAAGAACCTGCATATTCAAAATTCTTACTATCTAACATATTAGACTTAAAAACAAATAACATTCCTAGACAGAAGTTAGCTTTAGGTGCAAGGCAGTTTCAATTACAGTACAATGCTAAGGTAACTGAATTAAAAGCTGTAAGCCTAGAGATAAATGAAGGCAAAGAAATTGTTAAATTAAAAAGCCTTAATAGTAGACTTAGTAATAAAGATTACAACTTTAAGGTAGTAGAGGGAGAAGAGTTAGTTAAACTAAGTAGTGGAAAAGTTGTACCTGCTAGAGTTGTAGATCAATACAATAACACTTTAAAATCATATACATCAAAAGTAGAAAGAGGTAAAACTTTATATGAAGACTTAGCTGGTGACTCATACAATATTGAGTCTATCGAATCTCAGATGGATTTGTTAAAAAGAAGCTACAACAGTTGGGAGGAATTCACTATTGAGACCGGTGTTGGTTTAGCTGAAATGGGAGCACAAGTAGTATACGGTACTACTAAAGCTTTTTTCCCTATAAAAGCCCCGGTTGTAGACGATAAGATGATTAACGTATCTGATTGGGCTAATGGTATTAGAGATTCCTATGCTAAAGATGTGAAGTTTGAAAATGCATTTAGCTCTATTAAAAACTTTGGATCATTTGCTGCTCAAGAATTATCTAATCAAATACCTATATTCGCAGCTCTAGCAGCTCCAGGTGGTCAAGCATTACTATTTACATCGTCATTTGGTAGTAGGTATTCAGACATGGTAAGGGAAGATAGATCACTAACAGGTGAAAAGACTTCGGAAACAGAGAAGTGGTTTCAAAGTTTAGGCTTTGGTACTACAGAAATGGTATTTGAGAGTTTAACTACACTACCGTTAATACGTAATGCTAAAAAAGCTTTTACAAATAGCCCTAAAGGTAATGGGTTGTTTGGTGATGGGTTTAAAACCCACTTCAAAGAAAATGCAGCGAAGAGTTTAGTATATGAACCACTAGGAGAAGCTGTCTCGGAAGGTGCAACTACCATTAGCCAGAACTTAATTTCTGGTACTAACCTGCTTGAAGGGTTAGATCATTCTATGTTTTCAGGTTTAATGTTTGGTACAACTCTTAGTTCAACGCCTTTCATGAAAGGTCTTTACTTATCTAAGTTCTCAGATTTCGAGACTAAACAAAATGCTAGAAACAAGCTCTCTGAAATGAAGGAGCTTGACAATTTAAATACTAATATACGTAAAGAGCTAGATGAACTAGGTGAATCAAACTTAGGTACAAAACAAGATTTAACTGATAACAAAGAGAGGATAGAGGAGCTACGTGAAGAGTATGTAGCTGAGATGAATAAAGTAGAATCTAAATATAAAACTCTATCACCTAGAGCGGCTGAGGATTTACTAGATGCAGAGACTCGTATGGAAGTACTTAGGTTAGACGCTGCTAGAGTAAAAGAGTCTTCAATGCCTGATGGTATTAAAGACTCTAAGTTAGCTAGGATCAAGATGGAATTTGATCAAACTAATGCTGCTGTAGAACAATTCAAAGCTAGTGATACATTCACTAACAACTGGACTTTGTTTCAAGCTAATAGAAAGAATAAGTCTGAGACTAAAAGGATAAATTCTTTAGCTAAACTTAAGCTATTGCAGGAGGGTAACTCAGATCCTGATGCAGCCACTCTTAGTGAAGAAGCTAGAATAATATATAATAAAGAATACATAAAGAGTGACTTAAAAAAGTCTAATGGTGAAAATAAAGTAGTAGCTCATGAGACTGTAGAGGAAACAGTTACTTACCTAGAAAATGATACTGAAGCTAAGATAGCTAATTTAAGTAAACAAAACTTAAGTGAATCTAAACTAGCTAATGAAACTCAGAAGTTAAAAGATGACCTACAAGAAGCTGTATACCAAATAAAAAATGGTGCCAACGGTTTTATGGACACTAACTCTAAGGGTGAGAAAATATCTTTAGTCAACATAGATAACGCAGCTAAGAATGATAGGCTAGAAACTAGAACACATGAAGTTAAACATGCTATCTTTGTTAATGCTTTAAGTAACGATCCAAAAGCTTTCAAGGGATTATCAGACCAAGTACTTGATTGGACTAAAAGAAATAAACCTGACGCATACAAAAGAATAATATCTAGAACAGAGAGAAGAGCTGATGGTAGCATGTTGGAAGATGAGGTTATTGCAGTGTTTTTTGAAGAAGTCGCTAATAATAGAATAAACTTAAAAACCGAAGGTAACTCTATATTCTCAGGTTTGTTAGGTTTCTTAGCAAGTGAAGGTTCTAAAAATTCAGCCAATGCTGATTTGAATTTAGCTGGTGAGACTGATGCTATAAAGTTCCTAATCGGAGCAGCTAATAAGATTAAAGCAGGTACGTTAACCTTGAAAGAAGTTAAGGAAAGTGCTATAATAAAAGAAGCTAACAAGGCAGTTGACACTGATAGTGTTGATACAGGTAAGTTCTCTAAAGAGGATGTCAAGCCAGAGGTAGACGAGCTAGGTAGTATGGGCTGGACTAAAGATACTTGGAAGAGTCAAGGTGCTGATTTAGCTATAGCTGAAATGCAGGCTAACAAAATGCTAGATGGTCTTATAGCTGCTAAGATGAAAGGTGGTTTAAGAGATGGTGATAACGAGACTAAGAAAGATTTTATATCTAAGGTTTACTCAGAACTTACTGCACATGTAAAGAACTTCAATCCAGAAAGCAATGATAGTTTATTTGGATGGGTTAACTCGCAGGTAAGTAACAAAGCGGGTAACGTATATAATAGAGAATACAAAGACAAGTCTCTTGAAAGAGCTGTTGATATAGATGCTACAACTTCTGAAGGAGCTCCTCTAGTGCAGATAGAAGCCGATACAGACATCTTAATGGAAGCTATCGATGAAATAGGTTTAGATGAAACAGAAGTTGAAGAGAGATCACGATTACGACGTGACATAAGATTAGATGATAAGATGATGCAAACGGTTCGTGATGCTGTTATAAAAACATTCGGTACTAAATTACCTAATGTAGATTCTAAGAAATTTAGAACTGTACTAGAGAAAGCTTTTAGAACTGAGCTTAAAAAACCTCTACAAGATTTAATGGGTGGTAGATCTGAGTATGATTTATTCCTACGTAACCACGCTAAAGCTATAATCAAAGCTTTTCCAGTGGAGACTCTAGTTCAAATGGAGCGTAACTTAAAACCTGAGCAGAGAATATTCACAGAGTCCAGACGTATTACTAAGCCAACTGAGGTTGACAAACTAATTAGTGAAGGTAAGTTACCTAAAGATACTAATAGAACTTCTGGTCCTCAACTACATACTAAGAAATCTTTTCCTGGTGTAGAAAAAGTAATGGCTTACTTTAGAGGTAAGGATATGGAAACTGTTCTTGGCTACAAGGTTGGAGCCTCAACATTAGGTACCAGAAAAGATAAGTTAGCAATGGAGTTAGGCGTTGAACTTGCTTTCGATGCTACAGCTGAGACTATACAAAACCCTGAGGTTACTGAGAAAAGACAGATGATACTTGAACTTCAAGGTATAGAACAGTTAGATAATGAACTAGCTGTTATTGGTAAGCAGATAGATAGAGATCCTAGTATTAAGTTTAGTAAGGACTTTAGATTAGGTGTTGGTATTAAAAACAACAATAAGTCTTTATTTATAGGTAAGTTTGATGAAGTTATATCTCAACTTAAAGGAGATAAAGCATTACTTAGAGATGAAAAAGCTATTAAAGCAGTTCTTAAAACTGTGTACGGTAATGATATACCTACTGAAGAACTTACTAAGTCAGCTAAGAATATAGTTAAGTACACAAACGAGTATAGTAAAATAGAGAATAAATTAGGCCCTGTAGAGTTTGACACTACGCTCAACCAGTTCATAATGGAAAGTGTTGAAGCTGATGTGCTCGAAAAAGGTTCATTCCAGTTGTTAAGTAGTTTAATGCCTGGTGATGTAAAAACTATTGGCTCTTTATTTAAAGACTTGGGTAGAGTTAAAAGAAGTAGACAAGCCTTTGTCTCTTTTGCTAATGACCTTATAGATAAACTAGGAGAAGATAAAGCTTTGAGGTTAATCTTAACTCAGTATAAAGGAATGTATGCTAGTGCTAGTAAGATAGGTGATGGTAGTATTTCTTTAGTTGACGGAGTTTTAACGTCATCAACTGAAGGTGATTTTGGTACTAATAGAGGTCAAGTATTTGCTAACGTTAAAGATTTTTACAAAGCACTAGGTTTAACCGAGGTGCAAATAAAAAACGCTAATACTAAGATGTTCGCAGAAAGTAGTTCTGCAGGGTTTAAAGATCAAGATTATGATGGTAGGTTAAAGCAAGCTAAGGAAGCTAGAGAAGCTGTTACCTTGTTAATGGATTTCTATATGGACGGAATAAAGTCAGGTACTTTAGATTATGCTGACTTGGCTATGTTGACCCGTATGTTTGGGTCTAATATGAATTCACCTATGAAACGTGCTGCTAACTTAGCTTACGTTGCTCAAGGTCTGGAGTCTTTACCATTAGAAAAACTAGGTTCCTTAGCTGAGTACGAACACATGGTTCCTACTAATGTTAAGATTCTAGAAATGGTCAAGGCTTATGTTAACGAAGGTAGTGTAAACGAGGATTTCTTTAATGATTATGAAGTAGCTATCATACCTAAAACCATGGATAAGGTTTTAATAAAGAATGGTCTGAGAGATTTTAGACCAATGACTTATAAAGAAGGAGATTCCAATTGGGGTAGATACTACAACAGACAAACCTTAGGTAGTAAAGACTTAGTTCCTTTGATAAGTATAAAACCTAAGGATAAAGGAAAATTAATAGGTGCAGACTTTGTAGAAGCTAGCAAAATAGTACTACAACCAAATATCAACGATAAAGGTGTACAGTTAGTTGGTAGAACTATGGCTAAGTACTCTAAATCTAATGGTATGTCTACGTTTGACTTTGATGAGACGTTGATTATAGATGGTAAAAACTTTATAACAGCTACAGACCCTGTAACTGGTAAAGAGCTTAAGCTTAGCAGTGGCGAGTGGCCTATTAAAGGACCTGGTCTTGCTGCTGACGGTTTTGAGTTTGACTTCTCTGACTTTGTTAATGTTAGAGGTGGGACAGATGGACCACTGCTTCAGAAGATGAAGAATCAAGTAAAGAAGTACGGTAATAAAAATGTCTTTGTTCTTACAGCTCGCATGCAAGATGCAGCTGGACCTATACACGGTTGGTTAAAAAGTAAAGGTGTTGATATACCGTTTAAAAACATTACTGGTTTAGGTGATGGTAGGGGTGAGGCTAAAGCCGAATGGATGCTAGACAAGTTTGCAGAAGGTTATAACGACATGTACTTTGTAGATGATGCAATGCCTAATGTGGATGCAGTTAAAAAAGTATTAGATCAGTTAGATATAAAATCTAAAGTAGTACAGGCTAAAATAAAGTTTAGTAAAGAAGCTAGCAAGGATTTTAATGATATGCTAGAGAGAACTAAAGGCGTTAAATCTGATGATGTAGTTTCAGGTGCTAAAGCTAAAATACTTGGTGCTAAGAAGAGAGGTACATTTTTCGTACCACCATCAGCTGAAGACTTTAAAGGCTTGATGTATAGCTTCTTAGGTAAAGGTAAGCAAGGTAATCAAGATTTAAAATGGTTTAAAGAAAACTTATTTGATCCGTTTTCTAAAGGTGTTAGAGAAATGGACTCTGTAAAACAGAGAATGACTGAGGAATATAAATCAATAAAGAGTACTTTCCCTGATACAATAAAAGGTTTATCTAAAAAAGTTGCTGGTACAGACTTTACTTTAGATAATGCTATTAGAGTTTATCTTTGGAATCAAAGTAACGTTGACATACCAGGGCTTTCAGAAAAAGAAGTAAACTTACTTTCTAGTGTTATTGAAAATGATCCTAAGCATAAAGCTTTTGCTATGGCTTTAAGTGCTATGTCAAGACAAGAAAGTGGATACTCGTCACCTAGTGATTACTGGACTGCTGAAACTATAGGATCAGATTTAAGTAACATTGTTAACAAAGTTAATAGAGCTGATTACCTAGCTGAGTGGATTGAAAATAAAGACCTAGTATTTTCTAATGATAATTTAAATAAAATAGAAGCTATATATGGTACTAGCTTCAGGGAAGCATTACAAGATATTCTTTGGAGAATGGAGAAAGGTACTAACAGACCTACTGGTCAAGATGCTAACGTTAATAAATTCCTTAACTGGATGAATGGATCTGTCGGTGCAGTAATGTTCTTTAATACTAGATCAGCCGTACTACAGACATTATCTACGGTTAACTTCTTGAACTTTCAAGACAACAATATATTTGCTGCTTCTAAAGCATTTGCTAATCAGAAACAATTCTGGTCTGACTTTGCTATGCTATATAATTCAGACATGTTAAAACAAAGACGTGCTGGGTTAAAGATAGACGTATCAGCCAGTGAATTAACTGAAGCATTCTCTAAAGGTAAAGGTAAATCTGAAGCTGCTATAGCATACTTACTACAATTAGGTTTCACGCCTACGCAGATAGCAGATAGTTTTGCTATATCTATGGGTGGTTCAACATACTATAGAAATAGAGTTAATAAATATATAAAAGAAGGTAAGTCTAAAAAAGATGCAGAGTCTCAAGCTTTTTTAGATTTTCAAGAGATAGCAGAGGAAACTCAGCAATCTTCTAGACCTGACCTTATATCACAGCAACAGTCTGGAGTTCTTGGTAGAATTATATTAGCATGGGCTAACACTCCGATGCAGATGACTAGGTTAACTAAGAAAGCTTTATCTGATCTTGTAAACAGAAGAGGAGATACTAAAGCTAACATATCTAGAATTATATATTATGGTGTTGCTCAGAATATTATATTCGGTACACTTCAAACTGGTCTTGCTTTCTTAGCATTCGGAGCAGAAGAAGAAGAAGAGAAGACTGATGCTAAGCAATTACGTATGGTTAACGGTGTGTTCGATACTTTGCTAAGAGGTACTGGTATATGGGGAGCGGCTGCTTCTACACTTAAGAATATTATTATGCAACTCCATGAGGAACTAGGTAAAGGCTTTGGTAAAAGAGACTGGTCTCGTATAAGCCAAAAGATGTTTGACTTATCACCACCGCTTGGTACTAAGCATAGAAAAATAATGAATGCTATAAAAACCTACGATTATAATAAAGACGTTATAAAGAAAATGGACCATGGTATTAATAACCCTGGTTGGAATGTATTTACTAATGTAGTTGAAGGTATGACCAATGCTCCTATAGCTAGAGTACTGAACAAGGTTCAGAACTTGAAGTTAGCTATGCAAGCTAATATAGAAACTTGGCAACGAGTTGCTATTGGTTTAGGTTGGAGTGCTTGGAGTGTAGGTGTAGAAGATCAAGAATTGCTGGAAGCTAAAGCAGAAGTAAAAGAAGATAAGTCTAAGGCTAGTAAAGAAAGAGCTAAAGCTAAACGTGAAGCTAAAAAGTTAGACAAACAAGATACATCTAACAAAGAGGCCGAAGATAAGAAGAAAGAAGGTTTCAAACAAGTTAGATGTATTTCTAAAAAGTCTGATGGTTCTAGATGTTCTATAATGGTTGAAACAAAAGCTAAGTTTGCTTACTGTAATTACCATAAAACTTACGATCCTAAAAAAGGTAGTGACAACAATGGTAATGGTATTAAAGAGTATCAATGCAGTGGTAAAACAGGTTCAGGATCAAGGTGTAAAAACAGAACTGAAAACAAAAATAAAAAATGCTATGCTCATCAGTAATTAACTGTTGTTGTTAGTGTGTAATATTCTAAGTATATATAAGTAATAAATAAACAAAAATAAAATGGCAAGAAACTTCTCAGACATATTAGGTCAACTAGGTAGTGGATTTAAAAATACAGCTAGTGGAAATATAGTACCACCAGCTGGTAAAGTTATAGTGGCTATACAAATGCTTGACGCTACAAAGTTCGATGTATTAACACCAGCTACTGATGGTTTGAATAATGTAGTTTCCACAGCCGCTGACCCAGGTGATTTATCTTTTGGTATTGCTACTGCTGATGATGGTCATGGTGCTGGTAATTTAACTGTAGATAATGCTGATGTTTTCCCTGCAGGTATGATTATATACGGTAGATGGACAGCTCTATCTTTACAAGCTGACCAGTTAACTGGTGGTGTAATTTGTTATTATGGTTATTAATGGAGATATTTAAAAATGACAACAACTGGAACGAGAAAGCAATTGTAGGGTTTATAGCGTTTGCTATAATGTGCCTTATAATGATAGCTGATCTCGCTACCGGTTGGGCTGGAACTGATTTAATAATAAACGAGTACGTGTACAACTCATTTGTGTGGGTTGTATTGGGTTCATTTGGAATTTCAGGAGCGGAAAAGTTTGCCAAGAAATAAAATATGAAAGGAGTTAAGCATTATTTAAAGGATGGCACTGAGTGGAAAGGCGCTACTCATAAAATGTCTAATGGTAAGTTACATACAGGTAAGACACATACAGAGTCTAGCAAACCATTAGTACACATGAAAGACTTATCTGCAAAAGCTAAATCTAAAAATAAAAAATAAGTTATGGCTTACAAAATGAAGAAAGATCCTTGTTGGAAAAACTACGAGATGATCGGGACAAAAAAGAAAGGTGGTAAAAAAGTACCTAATTGTGTACCTAAGAAAAAGAAATAATGGCATATCAAAATACAGGTAAAGTAGGTAAAGGTGATGCTGCTTATGAAAGACGTAATGCAAAAATGAGGTCTGAACATAAGAGTGAAACAGGTAAAACTCTAGGTAAGAGATTAACTAAAGGTGTTGATCCTAGACGAGTAAGCTTTGCTTGTAGATTTGCTGGCATGAAAGGTCCTATGAAAGACGACAAAGGTAGACCAACAAACAAAGCTAGAGCTTTAAAGAAATGGGGTTTTAGTAGTGTTGAAGCTGCTGCAAACTTTTGTAAAAAACATAAAAAATCATAAATGAAGAAACTTGTATACATATTATTACTACTATGTACAACGGTTGACGCTCAGGTTCTTAGGTTCGCTACTTTTTACGCAAGTTTTTCTACAACTACTCCAGCGGCAGAACCTATAGGGTATAGAATTAAAGGTGTCTACGACCCTGGGCATCAAGACGATTACGTTAACGGTGCTATAATAGAGATGACTCAGTATAGTGAGCCTAATGTAAACATAACTATAGGACTTAGAAAAATAGCTAGGTTTAATTACCAAGTAAAGCAAGGTTTGTTTTATGACGGTTCAGAGCATGAGATCAGTGATTACTCCACGGTGTCTAATGCTCCTGGTTTAGAGTATTTGTTTCAGTATTCTTTTGTTAGAAACAGAGGTACCGAAGTAACTCAACAAGAGTATAAACTAAGGTATATATCTAGTAACTTCACGGCTAAAGCTACTTACGTTAATGATGGGTTAATAAACTTAAAGTATACACTAGGAGAAGCTAGGTTACGTAAAAGTTTTGGATCATTTGACTTCACAGCAGGTATAGCACATCGATCACATCCAGTATATGGTTACTCACCAATAGAAGAGTGGGCTAGCGTAAATGGCAATGACTCTTGGGCTACTCTAGCAAATTCGTATTACTATTTTAATACATCTGAATCTGGAGAGTGGATACAGATAGATGTTGATGCTGGTGAATCAGAGTGGATATGTGCTAGTAACGACGAGTTCTACAAATACTACTTTCCTAATGTATTAAACAAGTACAACCAAGAGCAGTTAGATTTGATTGGTTTACAACAAGAAGTTTCTGCAGTTATAGGTTTAGACTATTATTATTATAGTGAAGATTGCTGGCTTCATACTTGGAGCTCTATATATCCTATACACAAAGGTCTAACCGATTTTTCATTTAACAGAAGTGGTAGTCAAACAGAGTGGGATGCAGGTTTAATATTTGGTGTTAACTTTAATAGACACTTAAGTATATTCGTAGAAGCTAGACACTTACAGTTCTGGGGCAGACCTTCTTATCAATTAAAAACTGGTATAAATTATTTAATATTTTAATATGAGTAAAGAGTTGAACGAGGATACTACATTAAATGTAAGTATAAAGACATTAGCCGGTATAGCTGTTTTAATATTTACTCTAGTAGGTATGTGGTTTACACTTCAGAATGATATAGCTGAGGCTAGGAACTTACCAGAACCTATGGACCCAGAAATAACTAGAATGGAGTTTGATATGAAAGATAAGTTAATCCGCCAGACTATAATGTCTACTCAAGAGGATGTGAAAGAAATTAAAGACGATTTGAAAGCAATTAAAGAAAAGTTATATGAATAAGTTGTTACTAGTATTTATGTTACCCGCTTTAATTAATGCACAAGAATTTATATCTAAAGATACGTTTAACTCTAGAACAGCTAAAGGTATAACTGTAGTAGAGTTCTGGGCTGAATGGAATCAAGGTAATCAAGTCAACTTTCTACCATCACTGAAAGACTGTGAACCATATAGGTTATGTATTGTTAAAGGTGCTAGTATTCAGAAGAAATATAAAGTAACAGCTATACCTACAGTTATAATATTCGATAACGGAGTAGAACAATCTAGGTTTGATCCTAATATTATGATGCAATTACAAGCAACTAAAAAACAAGTTCAAAAAGCAATAGATAATATAACCCTTAGTAAATTTCAATAATGATAAAAGAAACAATCAAGAACATATCAAAAGAGTTATCAACTGTCATCTTGTTACCAATGATGATGGTTTTTTTATGTATAGTAGGTTTTGGTTTTACAGCTAATAGTGTTAACGCTCAAGGTTATAATAGGATTATAATAACAGAGTCAGACTCAATGGATGGAATGTATTGGTCTATAGGTAACTGTGCCTTAGACACTACTTTACTCAGTGGTAATAGTGCTTTTGATGAAGTAGTTTACATGCCAAAGAACTACAAAGTATTAATGAGGGATTTTGATGGTAATGCTTGGGGTGGAGCTGTTATGCTTGTGGTTAATTACCCTGAACTAGATAGTGCACTTACTTTAGATTACTATAATGCAGCACAAAATCTAATAGTTCATGACTGTGGTTGTAATGACTCTACTTACTTTGAGCAGAATCTACAGCCTTATGGTTTATCAGTAAGAGAAATAAGTAATATATTATTTAAGCCTACTATATATTACGACATGATGGGTAGAGTTGTCAATCCCACTAAAGGTTTTTACATAGCAAGTAACGGTATACTAACAAAGAAAATATACATTCGTTAATGAAGTGGATAGGACAAAATATATGGAGTTTCATATCTAGGTTTCGAAGTGATGTATATTTAGAATCTCTATCTACTACCACTGAGACTAATGTGTTAGTAGTGGATAGTAATGGTAAGGTTAGTAAGAGTACTTCCGTTACAGACGCAGCTTCGGCTACTGCAGCTGGTATAATTGAAACTGCAACTACAGCTGAAACCACAGCAGGTACTGATTTTATTAGAGCGGTTACACCAAAAGGCTTAGCACAGGGTTACGAAGGAACCTCTGTCATAGATACAGTTGGAACTATAAGTTCAGGAACATGGAATGGTGTTGCCATAGCCACTAGTTACATAGCTGATGATGCTGTTACAGAAGATAAGCTAGCCAATACGCTTTTAGCAGAGATAGATGCTAACACAGCTAAAGCCACTAACGCTACACACACAGGAGATGTTACAGGTAGTGGGGCACTT
>TARA_R110000823_G_scaffold27010_5_pt1 | contig 13022 bp, 6 predicted proteins | sample TARA_R110000823 | Tara Oceans TARA_R110000823 (sample SAMEA4397722) | marine metagenome | biome: Polar Biome; feature: [DCM] deep chlorophyll maximum layer (ENVO:01000326); material: water (ENVO:00002006), including particulate matter (ENVO:01000060) such as... | depth 20 m | reverse complement strand
AGATAACGAGTCTTTAAACTGTTGAACAGTTTCTCCACCAACATTCCCTAGCTGTTTACCCATTACACCGTGCAACAACTCGTGTTGACCAACTGAAATATCTCTTAGTGCTTTAGCTCCTTCTTTGTTTATATATATATTGCCATTAACATCTATGTAGCCAGAAGTAGTTTTAAATCCAGCATCATCTTGCTCTCCTAATTCTTTCATTTTAGCTTCAAACTCTTTAGATGAGTTAAACTCTGTAAAAGATTTACCAGAAGCTTCAGTTGTATTTCTAGCTTGCTCTAAACCTGCTTCAAAAGCAGTTTTAAAATTATACTGCAAGCTTATATTTTCTAATTCTTTATTTATTTGAGTAATATCTTCTCTTTGTTTCTTAACAATAGACTTGTCAGTGGCTTGATCTATTTGCTTTTGTAGTGCTCTTTTCTTATCTAACAATGTAAAAGCTTTTTTCTCGCCTTCTATAGTTAAACCCATACCATCTAATTCTCTCATTTGAGAAGCCATTTGAGATATACTTCTTATTTTAGCATCAGCTTTTTCTTGAGTCATAGGATTTGTAGGATCCATTACTTGAGCTTGCAAGTTTGCAGAAAATATTTTTTGTTGGTTACTGTTTAGAGAAAATCTTTTTGCTAATCTATAATTTTGATCATTTATTTTATCTAACGTTCCAGATTTTTTAGCTTGATAAGCCGCACTAACAGCTCCTATAGGTCCTCCAGCTAAAAACCCCATTAAAGAAGCTCTTGATAGATTACTAATTGTTATTTCAGTTGCTGCTTTGTTAAATATTTCTTTATTTTTTGAACTATTAAGACCTTGCTTTAACTTTCTAGTAACAAACTCTTGAGATCCTTCAGTTGCCGCCTCTGCTCCACCAGCTCTTAAACCACTAGAAGTTAATTTGTATAAACCACTTTTTAAACCTTGATCTACAATTTCATTAGTAGCTTTTTTAACAGCTTGTCTAGTAAAAACTTTACCAGCTATCCTTGACATAACCCTACCTACAACATCTTTTTTAACATAATTTGTGACAGGATTTTTTCCTCCTCCAAAAATTTTACCAAATTTTGCACCAACAAATTCTAAAGTACCATTAGCTATACCAACTACTGTAGCAAAACCAAACCTTTCTTTAATACTCAAGTCCTCAAACTCTGGGCCTTGCATTTCTTCTAATTCACCACCAGCTATAGATAAACCCATTAAAGCGCCATACACTACTGGTGCAGCAGGTCCAGTAACTGAAGCAGCAACCATCATACTACCCATTTCTACTATAGAAGTATATACTCCACCTAAGACTGTTGAATTAAATTCTTGATCATATTCACTAGTAGCATCAGTTCCAAAATTTTCTCTTATTTTAGATACTGCCATACCAGCTTCTCTATTTATAATGTCTTGAGCTGTTCTTTTATCGCTTCCCCAAAACTCTCTTATAGAATCTTCTTTAGTGGCTAAATTTCCCGTGTTGAAATAAGTTACTATTTTATCTGCAGAACCTAATATAGTATTTGCTGTTAATCCTAAAAAATTTCCTTTTTCTTGTTCTACTATAAACTGCTTGGCTCCAATTACTTGAAGATTAGCCTGCATAGGCTTTAATTTATTTTCGTAAAAGTCGTTAAGTCTTACATCTGTTGCTATTACATTCTGTTCTATAGTAATCATTTCAGCTTTTCTAGCTGTTATCTCTTCTGGTGTTAGATCACCTCCTATTATTTCTTCTTGTAATTTTTTAAGATCTACTTGGTAATCTTCAAATGCTTTTTGATTATTTTTGTATTGAGTATTTAACTCAACAAAATCACTATTTAATTTTTTAGTTTCTTTAGCAACAACATCCTCGTCGTATTTTGAATCAAATTCTCTCATTAATTCATCAGTAACTCCAACATCTTCTTTAAACCAGTTTTCATACCAAGGCTCATTTTCTCTTCTTGATTCTTCTGATAGTGCTTTTGCATTTAAACTGTCAGCACCAATAACCATGTTCTTTATAGTTTTTTCGCTATAATCACCTTTGTTTAAGTCTAAAAAAGTTTTTAATTTTAAAGCTTCTTCTTTATCACTGCTGTTTGTCCAGTTATCTAAAGACACTTCTGTAATAGCACCGTTGCTAGCATATACCTTTACATTGTCACCTACGCCAGCTTCTTCGAACTCAAAACCGTATTCACCATATAGATTGTTTAATGTTTTATAAACTTGCTCTTCTTCGTGACCTACTATTTTAGCTCCAAGATTTCCATCTAAAACGCTAGTAGGAATTTGACCTTTTTTTACAGTTGATAAAGCTTTGCTTAGATCTTTATTATACTGAGACATATTGCCGTCATAAGACGAAAACTCATCACTATCAACAGCTTCAAAACCGTAATCTCTATTTGCGGTACTGAGGTTTTCTATTTTTTTATTTTTAAAATCTTTAAAATCTTTAACATCTTGTAATCTACCAAGTTTATCGTAAACTCCACTCTGCATTAATTGCTGCTGACTGTCTTTATTTAATTGATCCCACTTTCCACTTTTAGCTAAATCATATTCTTTAGTGCTTAGTTTTGTTCTAAGATCTATTGGTAAGTTCTTAAAGCTTTCTGATAATATAGCCCTTTCAGGGTCATATCCATATAAATCTTTTTTTATTTTGTTTTTATACTCTTGTTCTTTATCTTCAACCACCTCTTCAACCTCTACTTCGTTATCAGTATATTGTACTTCCAAAGAATCTTCTTCTAACTGCAATCCTGCATCTTGTGTTACTTCTTTCTCCACTTCGTCAGCTATTTCTTCAACTTTTTCTGCCCCAGGATAGTCAGACATAAAACCAGCTAAATTACTTTCATCTATGTCATTCCACAATTGGCCTGTAGAATCTCTCATTATATATTTAGGCATGTTATTTTATTTAATTTGAAAGATTATTCATTAAGTCGTCAGTTCTTTCTGTAAACTCTTTACTTGAAAGATCTTTTGTTTTTGTTTCTGGACTTGAGTCTTTATAAGACTTAACGTTGCCTTTATAATTGTTTTTGAAGACTGGGTTAACATAAACTTTTCCATTATGCTCAAACGTTCTTTGAGTTTCTGGTGGTCTTTTCTCTTTAGGTAAAGATCTGTAAGCTTCTATTGCTGCACTATCAACGGTATTTCCTTCTATTTCTTGAGTATCAATGTTTATTTTACCTTCCCTAGATAAAGCAGCTCTAACACCATCAACTGAGTTAATGTTTGTCAATACGTCTCCGTCTTTATTTACTATAGAGTTTTCTGGTAAATCTTGATCTTCTCTAGCTTTTTTAATAAATGCTCTTTTTTCTCTTTCTGTATTTAAAGCATCGTAAGACTCGACTTCTTCGTCTTCAAGTTGAGAAAGTATATATCTATCGTCTACAACAGTATAAGAATCTATACCCTTGATATCATTTAAAGCTGAAGCTATTTTCTTTGGATTTCCAACTAAATCTGCTGCTTGATTGTTATATCTTTCAAACCTTAAAGACTTAGCACTATTTGAGCCACTTCCTGATGGAGCTTTATATTTTTTTCTACCTACAATCATTTCAATACCATCAGCTGGAGCATTGTCTTCAATAGCTTTATTAGCTAAAAACAAAGCAGCTTCATCTCTTTGTTGCTTAGTAGATGCCTGTATTTCGCTGGCTGTAGCATTAGGCGGGAAAGTCATCCAATCAGTGTCTTTACCCATAACATCAGCCCATATTGATTCCATTCTATCTTCGTCGTCTAAAATACCTTTAAACTGATTAGACTTAACCATAGATGTAGCAGCTTTTTGTCTTTGATCTGTAGTCATAGACTTAGTAGTAACTTCTTGATCACCTACTATTTTAGTATTAAACATTACTAAGTCAGCATTATCTTTGCCACCTGGTTTAACAGTGTTGTCATAAACACCTTTTAAAGATTCAGAAACATCAGGAACTGTTTTAAAATATTCAATACCATTAGATTCTAATTGTAACAATTCGTTAACATTAATCATAGCGTCATCACTTCCGTTTGACCCAGGCTTAAACAAGCAAAGTTGTCCATTATCATCAACTAGTTTCACATCTCCACCTTGTGTTAAAGCTAATAAAACTTCTTGCTGAGCAGTAGGAACTCTAGAGCTGATAGAACCAGGTTGTCCCGGCGGTATTTTTAATGATTCTTGAAGTCTTTTAGCTTGAGCCATTATAGGTACAACAGATTCTTTAAAAGTAGACACTTGTTGATTAAGATAAGCTAAATGTCTATTGCCTTCCATTTGAGATATACTACCGTCTTTAATACCTTTTTTTATTTTAAAATAATTTTCGCTTTGATTTCCAAAAAAGTCATTCATGTTTTGGTCAAAAGTACCATATCCAGTTTCTTTGATACCAGCAATTTTATCAAACATTGTTTTTTGCTCTGCGTTTTGAGTAGCAAACAATCGCTCTTGCTCAGCTCTTTCTAAAGCATTTTTAGCAACTATATTAGCAAGTCCTTGATCCATATCCGCAGCAATGCTAGGTTGTTTTTTAATATAGTTTTCAAACTGACTATTAGTTTGTTGTTGTGGATTAGCGTAAGCTCCTGAAGTAGAAGACTGAGAACCACCTTTTCCTAATCCACCATCGTAATTTTTTATTGCCATAATTTATGTTTTTATAGATCTAAACTTTACCAATGCTACCTGTTAAACCACCTGCTAAATCTTGCCCAATTCCGCCTAAAGCTCCTAACATTTGTTGATTAGCAGCTTGTTTAGTTTGTTCTGCTTGTCTAGCCAGCATTGTTGCATTGTCTTGTTCTACCTGTAATCTATTCATTTTAGTAACGTCTCTAGCTTCTTGAGTTTCAAACTTATAAGCTTCGCCTTGAGCTTTTAGTTGTTGCACTTGATTAGCACCTTCCGCTCTAGCAGTGTTATTGGTCTGCTCTTGTTTTTGTATATCTGCAGAAATACCTCTTTTAGATTCTAAAGCTGCTCTAGCTAGAGCTGTAGCACCACCAGCACCGCCTCCTGTTTGCATTATAGTATCTAAAGTGTTTGCTAAAGACATATCTGCTTCTTCAGCTTGAAACTTAGAAGCTTGTGTTGCTACTCCTATGTTTTCAAACTCATTAGCCATATTCTCATAAGGATTAATAACCTCTTGTCTATTTTTCTCAAGCTCTTCCAAAGCTAGTTTTGAATCATTAGCTATTTTTTCTTGTTTTAATTTGTCTTCTTTAGCTGCGTTTTTTTGCATTTGAGCACCCACCATTTTAGTTATTCCTCCTACTGCCGCACCTATTGCTAGACTTGTTGCTACTGCCATGTTATAGTATTTTAGTTAGTTCATAAGAATGTTTAGCATCAGCTTTCCATCCTAGTTTTTCATGTATTTTTATTAATCCCTTATGTTGCATAACTGCAAATAAATATTTATAATCTAAAGACTTTACTAAATTCTCTGAACCTGTTATAAGAAGCTCTATAGCGTCTTTTCTGTCAGCTTCTCTATATTTAGGATTAGATACTATCCATTCTAGTAAAGCTGTCTTAGAATTAGTTAAATAAATAAACCCAGCTACTACTGGTATATTATTTATTTCTACTATTAATCCTCCTTTACCATTCTCTGGTAAAAAGTCTTTTACTGGAGCTTGCCATTTTGGCCAATTATCCCACCAAGACACTAATGTATCCCAGTCTTTGTCTGTTAATTTACGTATATTCAATATAATTTAATTAGATGATTGCACTTGATTAGAAAATGCTGCAAACATTTGTTTTTGTCCTCCTAGATCAGTGCTATTATCAGTTGATAATTTAACTGTTGCTATAAATCCTTTTATTCCACTAGTTGGATAACCTCCATAAGCGTCTGGTCCAAACACTACTTCACCTGCTCTTGCAGTACTGTTACTCTTTAAGTTAGCAACGTACTTGCCTTCTTTTAAGTGAAAACCAGCTCGCCTTATTGGTTGATTTAAAGCAGCTGGATACTCATTGCCAGCATCGTCATAAGCACCTTCATAGTAACTATTTACTATTACACTTGTATCGGTATAATTTACATACCCTGGGTTTGTAGTTCCTGGATTTATATAATTATCAGGAACTTCTTGAAAACCTTGAAGATCTGACACGAAACTTTCAGCTTGCCAACCGTTGCTACCTTCGTAGCCTACAGTTAAAAAGTTTTTATTAGTGTTTGGTATTGGATTAAACACAAAAGTTATAGATGATTGAGCTGAAGCGGCGCCATAAAATACGTTTCTATTTTTAGGATTATTATTAAAATAATGTTGGTATATTTCTCCACCACTAGTAGTAAAAAAAGTATTTTTTAAACTAAATAAGTTGTTAGGTTTAAAACTAAAAAAGCTTGGCCAACCTAAAACACCTTCGTCAAAAGATAAAGTTTCATAAGTGCTAGTTCCATCACTTAAAGTTCCTTTAGCTTTTTGCAATGACAAAGTGTACTTGCCATCATGTATATCCCAACCACCAACTATTCTATCTTTTTTAAAACTTCTAAATATAATAGGTGAATCGTTAGGTATAATATAAGATATTTCTTCTGACAACGCAACATAACTTAATGCTGGTGCAGTATTACTATCATAACCTATAACATAACTATTAAATTCTATACCATTTATAATTAATTGAGATCCTATTTCTATATCAACAGGAGTTGTTATAGTAATATAAGGAGATGCAAAAGCAGTACCACCAGATTGATAATTACCATATATAGCTGAAACGTCTACAGCTTCTGAGTTTTCATTAATATTTTTTAATTCATCTCTAAAGAAGTTAGACATACCATATTCTGATATTTCAGTCATGCCATCATGAGATAATCTAAGTATAGAACCTCTATCTTTGTCAACAAAGTATTTTCTAAAACCATATACAGCAAATGATTCTGGATTTTTACTTATACCAAACTCACCTCTATAAGGTGTTATTTGACCAATGACCGTTCCCTGCGGTAGTGTTTGTGTACCTCCTTCAGACGTGTAAATTTGATCTTTATCTATTAAAGCTCTATTTACTTTATCTTCTTGAAAAACTATTAAGTTAGTGTCTTCAGCATATAGCTTTTGTATACTTCCTCTTTGTGGATCAACAGCTTTAGTTATAGCTTCTCCTACTGAAAAAACATTTGTTTGGTTTAAACCTGTTCTGGAATTATAAACTCCAGAATATATTAAAGCATTAGGTCTTGTTTCTTGGTTGTTATTTTGTTCTTTTAAGTATGCTTTAGCTCCAAAACCTATTGATACATTGTTGTAGCCACCTTGGTATCTAGATTCTTCTATGAACCAATTTTCTGTTTCATCAAATGGATATGTCTGTATACTAGCAGTAGGCGGAGCGGTTTGGTATCTTTGTGTTTCACTTCCACAACCAGATGGGTAAGTTGGAAAACCAGTTGGATTCCAGGCTAGCCCAGGAAAATTAGACCCTTGACCACCTCTATATTGTTGTGGTCCAGTTAAACCATTTGCATAGTCATACCCAATGCTACCAGTGGTTGGTGTTCCTAGATATATAGCTTTTTTTAACCAAAAAGTGTTATAATAAGATACTTCTATTGTATATGCCATTACTATTGAGTTAGTTCTATTTTTAAAGAGTAATAAGTTTCTCCACTTCCAGATATTCCTTGAGCATCTTGAACTTTTATTTTTAATATAATAGGTGTATTTAAAGGAATTCCACTGCTAGGTCCATAAACTACAGGATCACTGTCAGTTGACATTGTTAATAAACCTCCACTATCTATTAGTCTGAAAAAAGGATCTGTTGTTGAATTTAAAACTTTATTAACAACGACTTCTAGATCTTGTAAGCTTGGGCCAGATGAACCGTTGAAAGGTTTAGTTGTTGATTGACCACTGTTAAATAAGTCTATAGTGCCTAAAGAATCACCTATATGTCTAGGTCCTGGCGAAGATATATGTATAGGATACGTAATATTTCCTCCAAGTTGGCCTAGAGTCCAATTAAGAGAACCTTGTGACGGTAATGGGTTTAAACTAGGGTTAGTATTACTTAGTAATAATTGTTTAGTTACTAAATTATTGCCATTAGCTAGTATTCTTAAAGTAACATTAAAAGTTCTATCATTGCTATTTTGACCCCAATAAAAATACTGACTAGGTGAAGTTGATCTAACTCTTAGTTTATATATAAAACCAGTTGGATTAATTCTCACCAACTCAAAAGGAACAGGTGAAATCACATTATCATTTCCATTAGTAACACTAACCAACTCTATTGTACCTACACTCATTAAAGTGTTATTACTGTCTACAGCTTGAAACTCAGGTGAAATCCACGCGCTTGTACTAGGTATTATATTTTCATTAGCGGTTAAACTTATAGGCTCTGGAGTGGCTACTGGTGTACCAATATCAACACCTATTCCACCGCTGCTTGTAGAGATTGAAGAATTTAAAGGTTTTATTAATCCGGAGGTTGTAGTTTCGTTATATATTTCAATTTTAGACTCAACAGGGTCGGTTTCAAATACATTTAAATTTTTAGAAAAGCTTGGTGCAATAGAAGTAGATACTCCATTTTGTAAGTCAGGTGAAAAACCAACTAAAAAGTTAGTTTCAATTTGCGCAACAAACGGATTACTACTAGCTTCTAAATATAAAGGATCTATATAAACAGTATTAGTAGTTGCAAAATTATTAGGATAAGAAGATTTTTGTGCATATTTACCTCTATTAGCTGTCCATGGTCCAAGATCGTTAAATGATACTATAGAGTTAACTGTAAATTCATTTTTTTGATAAACTTGAGATGACTGAGACAACGCTAAAGATGGTAGCCAAGATGCAGCGTAGTTAGTAGGTGATACTATATATTTTGTAACTACTCTAGGATACAGTAATGTTTCACTGCCATATATCTCTTCTGTAGGACCTACGTCTGCTAGTTCTTTTGGAACTTTATTTATATTATCTCCATATAGAGCTATATTACTTACGTTGTTAGCTCTTTTATAAGAAGGTTTGGCTGGCGGGTCTAAAGTACCATCACCTACTTCACCTGTAAATACTATCTTACCAGAAGTAACACCTGGTACATATACATTGTAATATTCTTGTTCTAACTGTTGTACAACAACTTTATATGTTAAATAACCTAATGGATTTAAAGGAGTGCTTCCAGAGTGTATTCCATTAAATATTCCTGGATAACCATTTATTTTGCTAGTAGGTATTATATCATTAAAACTTACTTTTAAATTATTGCCTGGCCAGTTTAAAGTACTAGCTAAGTTTTCGTACGGCGCGTATACGCTAGATTTCTCACCAACCAAACCTAAGCTTATAGATTCATCTCTTAATATAACGTTAGAAGATCTGCCATATCTATCTACTAAAACAACACCTACCTTATATGATCTATTTTGTTTTAATGTATGATTTATGTATTCTTTTCTGCTATAACTACTACCTATAGCTGGATTACCTATAGTTTTCTTTTCACCTACACCTAAATAATAATTTAAGTTTTCAGGAGAAGCATGGTTTTCTATAAAATTTCCATATATAATTCTATTGCTTGCTGTAGCTTGAGCAGCAGCTCTAATAGGAACTTTATCGTGTATTCTAGTTGATACGGCATCTGGTAATGTTTTAAATGGCTTGAAAGATTGGTAGCTGTATGAATAATATCTATCAGTAGTAGAAGTAAGTTGATCTTCTACTATTATTTCATCCACTACTTTTATAGCCAACCCATCTGATTCTTTAGCTAATATTTGTATTTCTGTTACTTTAAAGTCATTAAAAAAATTACTTTGCAAAGATCCAGCGTTTGGACTAGCTACATCTATATTATATCTAGGTGGTAAATCTATTTTAAGAGTTGCGCTAGTAACTTGGTTTTCCATAAATTTAACAATACCACTGTCTGCAGTATCTTTTTCGTTTCTTTGAGTTTCTCCACTATAACCACTATCTAAAAAATAACCAAAGTTTTTTGGTATAAATAAAGATTGAGTAAAAGGAGCCATTAAAGAATACTCACCATCGTCATATTTAAATCTATAGCTAAATGTTACAAATTTATTTTTTAAATATTCATCATCACCATCAAAATTAGCGCTGTAATAGGGGTTAGTCTGTTCAAATTGAATAACATCGCCAGCTTCAAAAGCAGCTGTACCCAATTCTATATATTTAGCAGCCGCACTGCTTGCTTCTGAAACAGCACTAGCACCTGTTATATTAGATCCAATAGGATATTCAAATGTTAAGTTTTTTTGCGAAGCATTGATATTAGTTAATTTAAAATAGCCTAGCTCGGGTTTGTTTATATTTATAAACCTTGTCACTGGTGAAGTTGCAATGTCAATGTTTGCAAATTCTAAATTTACAGTAGAAGAAGATAAAGTGTTTACAACAGAGGTAGAATGCGAAGGCAAGTATTCAGATATATTATCTTGCATTGTGTTATCATTGCTACTGTTTAAAAAGGATATAGGAGAAAAAGGAGCAAATTTAGCAACAGAAATATGATCTTCGTTAAAGTAATAAGTAGAATCTGCAATAGCTGTTTCTACATTTATTTTTCTAGGTTGATTCCTATTGTCAGTAAAGAACAATAAATCTTCTAAAAGATCTATACCCAGCATAGGATGAGTTTTAGAAAAATTAAGAAAACTTCCCTCAACTAAAATACCAGAAGATGGCGAAGTAGAATTGTTAAATGGACCTTGTATATACGCAATATAGCATTTAGAACCAGGTATAGTTCCACCAGCTGGATGTGGCACATTATCAACTATAAAGTTACTTAATTGATCTTGAGAAGAATCAACAAAGTTAGTAGCGAATATATATATTCTATCTTTGTCTGTATCAACATAATTACCAATAATTTCTGTATTAACAGCGAAGTTAAAGTTAGAATATTTTATATTTCCTAAAATATTTTCAACAACTCCCTCGTCTGGTCCTTCACTTTTGCTTATAGATATATTTCTACCATCTCTATACTCACCACTAGGTAAAAGTCTCTCATCTAAGTCTTTATTCATTTTAGACTTGACAAATACATTTCTTACTTCTGCCATTTTAATGCTTTATCCATTTAGATTTACCTCTCATAGTCTGTATCATTTCACCTAGTTTCATATTGCTTAATCTTATTTTAGCATTTCTAAGTTGAGCTGATCTATCTCTTTTAAATCTTTGTACTACGTATTCTTGAACTCCAGCTCTACCAGCTAATATAGAATAAGCTATATGCATATACATAGCTTCTTCTGCCATTTTAGGTAATTTAGTATCAAGATCTGAAGCTAAACCATCAGATATGTATTCTAATATTATTAATCTATCTTTTAAATTGCTAGAAAAAGATATTTTGTTTTGTCTTCTATCTATGTTAAACCATCCATTGACTTGAGAAACAACTGGGTCTAAGCCATATCTTTGTCCGTAATTCTGTCTTCTCCAGCTAAAATCATAGATGTTAGCGTTATACATGTATTCATTAAAAGCTCCATTTATTAATCTATCATTGGTAGATTCCCACCTAGTTCTAGTGGTGGAATTCATAGCTTCTGTATTTTCTCCAAATTCGTCTTGAACAAAGCTACCGTCTATAGCTTGTAAAGGAACATCTGTTGGATCATTAGTTAAATTATTAGCTGGATATATAGGATGCAAAACACCTAAGCTGTCTACAAAAGACATTCTAACATAATTAACATAATCTTGAGGTATAATAACAGACATACTTAGTGGAAGATCTAGCTCTAAAGATTTTATACTATTTAAAGTATCATAACTAAATTCTTGTAAACCTCTTTTAGCATGAAATATAACATCTGTTCTTTTGACGTTAGATATTAGTTTTCCGTCACCAACGTACGCTATTAAAAAATTATTAATAATATCATTTAGCTTTATATACTCATAGCTACCATAATTCTGCCATAATGCAGTTGCTTTAAGAACTATTCTAACTAAAGTTTTAGTAGTATTAGGAATTGCAGGATTAATAGTTATAGTCTGCTTATTAAACGGAGGATTTTGTTCTTTGTTATTATTGACAACTGAGACTATAGTGCCAGTATAAGCGCTAAAAGTAGCTCCACTGTCTGTGCTTACTTGTATAGCGAAATTAGATGATTCAGTACTAGAACTTAAGTTTAATTCAAGTTCAAATGTAGACTCAAAAATAGCTTGAGGTGCAGCTGTAACTGCAAACATTTTCTCGCCTGCGTAATATTCCTCGTTAGTTTGATTAATTAAGCTCATTTATTATTGTTTTTGGTTTGCTCTATCTGCTTGTAATTGATTTGATGCTGCTTGAACTATTTGAGGATCTCTTATAACTATACCAGCATACATTAGTATAGACAACACTAATTCTGTAAACTCAGAATTGTGTAATTCAAAATTTACAGTTGGTGGAGTATTTGCATTAAAAATAAATTGACCTAAGTTACCTAATGTATAGGCCCAATTAACATCTTCTGGAACTTTAATATATTGAACAGCTACATTAGCTGTGCCAGCATTTGCTTTAGTGTTTATAATTTCTGGATAAACTTTTATTTCATTGTTTTCAAATAGGTATATTGGAAATGATTCACTAGGGGATAGCAGTGGTGATTTTCTTAGATTATAAAACTCTCCTCTATTTACTCTTTGCATTTCAACTGGTAATCTACTTGAATCTTCGTAAGTAACAGAACCAACTATATGAGTGCCTGTAGGAAGTGTAAATAACTTATTAGGCGCATTTACGTAAGTAGCATTTCCATCTCTCTTAAATATTTGCATTTTTTCATTTAGGTTCATTAACCTATTAGCATAGTCAACGTCAGTTTGAGGAACTCTAACTTGTTGGTTTAGATCTTCAAAATACCTTTCAAAAGTTTCTCTTTGAACTTGTGTTCCTATTCTATTAAACTCTTCAGGTGTCATGTAACCTCTTTGTTCTTTGTTTAATATAGTTAACACAGTTTTATATACTTCGTTTACAC
>TARA_R110000823_G_scaffold56285_2_pt1 | contig 13074 bp, 18 predicted proteins | sample TARA_R110000823 | Tara Oceans TARA_R110000823 (sample SAMEA4397722) | marine metagenome | biome: Polar Biome; feature: [DCM] deep chlorophyll maximum layer (ENVO:01000326); material: water (ENVO:00002006), including particulate matter (ENVO:01000060) such as... | depth 20 m | reverse complement strand
AAGTTATCAAGGCCTATGCAACTAGAAAAACTTTTAGAACAAGCATCATTATGATGTTAGCAAACATTTTACTAGGGCTAATACTCTTAGCCCTAATGGGTATTGGATTTATGATCTATGTAATAGGGAGAATGATTGATGAACGAAGCAAAAATTAATCAGTAAAAAACTTAGGATCTTCTTTTAGGGGCTTTATAATTTTTCGTAAAGCCTCTTTACCATCCACCATAACGCTCTTCCATTCTTCTCCAGAAAAAACTTTATTGTGCTTAGGATCATAAAAATGAACCGATACATCGCCACATTTGTGGCATTCATATATTTTTCGTACAGGACTATTAGGTAATAACATAACCTTGCCTTTTTTAATATTTTAGCGAATTATACCTATATTTTAAGTAATAAACAATATTAAATTTCTTGGTAGAACATATCCATCTCAATACACTGACTTTTTACCCATATAGGGCTTATGCCTCTTTGTTTAGCTATATCATTTGTAATGTTTTCTCTTACAATTCTAGCTCTTTCACACGCTTCTAAAGTGGGTAAAACATAAGCCTGGTACTTAACAGTAGGCATGCCAGGGGAATGCATCATTAAAATTAATAAAAATACTTTAATCATTCTTTTTCTATTCTATAGTCTTTAAATCCATCTGGATCAAGTAAAGGACCATAATAGATTGTGCGAAAACTTTCTTTATCATCTCCATCTTGCCATGTTTGACTAAAATGTTTAGTCTCATTGGCTTCCCCTTTAGAGTCACATACCCAACATTGTTCTATAACTTTCTCTGTCTCAAAACATAGCCTGAGATAACCATTACCTTTACAATGAGGACAAATCATATTTATTTCTTTCTTCTAATATATTCTTTTAACAAACCATTTAATGACTCTATGTCTTCCTTAGTAGTACCTTTTAGCTTTTTTGTTTCGATTAAAAGTTTAGCATGCCAAATTAATGTGCGTCTTGCTACAAGAAACCCTGCCCAAAGACCTAATAAAAATGAACAAGATACTGTAATTATTATATAAATTGTATTCATATTTTCTCCTATATTAACCATTTTCTAATATCCTCAGCTAACACGGACGTTGCTAAGTTTATCTTATTTCTTAATGAATAAATAATTTTTTCATCAACAGTGCCTTGAGAAACAAGATCAATGTATGTTACCTTATTTTTTGTACCAATACGATGATTTCTTGCTTCTGCCTGCTCTCTAATTTCTAAGTCATAACTATTAGAATAAAACACTGTTAAGCTGGCTGCAGTTAAGGTAATCCCTCTTCCCCCTGTCATAGGTTGACCTATAAAGAATTGTGTTTCTTCGTCTTCTTGAAATCGTCTAATATTTTCTTGTCTAATATTTTGTGGTGTATCACCGTAATAAGTGACCACGGAGCGCGCACCATATTTCTTTACTAATGTTTTTTCAATAGCTTGAATATCATGTCTATAGTTCGCCCAGATAATCGCTTTATCACCATGTTCTTCTAAAATAGCTAATAATTCTTTAACACGGTTATTAGGTAATGATAGGACTTTACCATCATCCGTTGCCATATGACCGCAAACAATTTGGTGAAGCCTGATCAGTTGAGCAAGCACTGATGTCGTTGTCAATGTTTCTTGTTTAAGTTGAACTAATGCATGCTTCTTCATTTGCATGTACGCATCAAGTTGTTCGGGAGTCATAGACACTAATCTTTTTACCCATACTTGATCAGGTAGATCTAATGCATCTTTTTTTAAAACACGGTAAGAAAATTTTTGTAACTTAGTATTTAATTCATCTAAATTTTTAAACCCTGTCACTTTATTAAAAGACCGACCACCAAAAGATAATCGTTGCAGTTGACAGTACCTGGCACGGAACGTGTATATCGAACTAAAGCCCAGCAGTTCATGATTAAGAAAATTACATTGAGCATACAAATCTTCAGGAGATTTTGTAATGGGAGAACCTGTCATAATAACACGGTAGCGTGCTAAGTTACCAAGTTTTGTAATAGCTTTAGTACGAAGCGCGGTTGAGTTTTTAATAACCGTGCTTTCATCAACAGACAAAAGAGCTTGCTTAGTCATTAAAAATTTATCAGCAAATTTTTTACCACGATCCGTAGTAAACGTATCAACATTCATAATTAAAATATTAAGATGAACTGAATCTAAAACAAATAAAGTTTGTAGTTCCTCTTCATGCTTTTTAGTTTTTTGACCTGTCCATACTACAACGTTACGATCCACATGATCAGGCATATGTGTTTCAATTTCTTTAACCCATGTTCCTTTAACACCGTTAGGACAAATAACGAGTAGACCATTTATGTATCCATTGTCATATAAAAAAGAGCAAGAGTCTATTAGAACTTTAGTTTTTCCGCAACCCATTTCCATTAAAAGTGCAAATTCTTTTTCTCCTCTAGAGAAATGATTGAGCATAGCTCCCATTCCTGCTAGTTGATGATCATAAGGCGTTGTTTTAAAACTGTATTTAATTTCTGGCATACTTTCTCTGATTAAAAATAATCTTACCAGCATTAACTTTTTTCTTGTACAATGTAAATTAAAATATTATAGGGTTTTTAGAAAGATGAAAGATTTAGAAAACAAAGGTAATGTGTACGTCATCCAAGAGGTGTCAAAGTTTAACGTTATTAGTGCTCAAGGATATGGAAACTTAGTTCCTATATTTGAAGAGGGTAAACAAATAATGTTATCTCCAGCCCCTGCGGTGCGTAAGGCAAAAACCATATTAAAAGATTTTAATGACAACGATTACTTGTTATTGATTGGTGATCCATCCATGATTGGCTTGGCTTGTTCAATTGCAGCAGATATTAATCGAGGAAAATATAAAGTTTTAAAATATGATAGACGTACTTATACATATTATCCCATACAGATAGACATTAATGAGAGGAATAACTATGACCGAGAAAGTTGATTTTACAAATTACTTACCACCAGAAGAAAATAATAAAGTTGAAATATCAGAAGTAAAAGATGTGTCAGAAGCATCGAATAAATTTTTAGAGATTGAGAGCGAAATTCTTGCTCTTGAACATCAAGTTAAACATAAAAAAAACGAACTCTTGCAGATGAATGATTCTATTGTTCAGTTAATGGAGTCACGTGGAGTTAAAGAAATTAAATTGACCAATGGTGATGCTGTTAGTTTTAAACCTTTTTTTAAAGGCAGTATTACACGCGACAAAGAAGCGGAAGCTTTTACTTGGCTCGAGAAAAATAATCACGGAGAGCTAATTAAAAACATTGTGTCTATCAGGTTTGGTAAAGGAGATAACGATCAAGCTTCTAAGTTAATTGAAGACTTAGAACAAAGTGGTTTAGCTCCTGATCAAAAACGTAAGGTCGAGCCGATGACCTTGAATGCCTTTATTGGTGAACAAATAAACGCGGGCAAAGAGCTTCCTATAGAAACATTTAGCGTTTTTATGGGTAACAAAGTTAAAATAAAAAAAGGTAAATAACAATGAACGATGTAACAAAAAAAAAGAAAAGCGAAATATCAACTCACGTGTTTGACTTTACAGATCTTGCTGGTGCAGGGTTTGAAAATGTTAATGCGCTGGAAATGGCAATTCCATTTTTAAAGATTGCTAGTTCCCAAACTCCAGAAGTTAAAAAGAGCAATGCTAAGTTTGTAGATGGACTTGAGCAAGGCGACATTTTTAACTCGGTGACTAAAGATTTTTACAAAGGAATATCTGTAGTGCCCTGTGCATTTAGAGTTCGTGGTGTAGAGTGGAGCCCTCTTGGTGAAGGCACTGGAGCACCAGTAAAAATATATAAGCCTGAAGATATCCCTGCATTAACGCGAGGAGCGGACGGCGAAGACCATTACATGATTAATGGTGCTGTAAGCCCTACTTACATAGTAAGAACGGCGGAGTATTTTGTTTTACGTTTGAATGATGATGGCTCTTTTGAAAAATGTCAAATCATTATGCAGAAAACTCAATACAAAAAATCTCGCTACTGGAATACAATGATGATGAATCAAAAAATGAAAGCCAGTAATGGGAAACTAGTTACTCTTCCAATGTTTGCCAATGTTTACAATATGAAAGGTATACAAGAGCAGAATAAAAAGAATGACTGGTGGGGATGGAATATTACAATGGAAAAATCAGTTAATGATTTACCTAATCCATCTTATGTTGTGGAGGAAGCAAAGCACTTTCATGAGCTTGTGAGTTCTGGATCTATTGATCCAACACCTGAAGCTTTAAATGATAATGATGATGATGTAGTAACCGAAACCGATAAAGTTAATTCGGACGGTAAATTACTATATCAGTAGTCACCTTAATATTTTAGGTTAAGGGCGAAAATTTCGCCCTTAATTATTATTTAAAAAAATATGAAAGCAGAAAAATTTAAAAATATATTTTCGGGATTAGACCGTGCACATGGTGAATACCGCTATTCGGAAACGAAAGTAAGTGGTAAGCGCGATGGTCAATCGTACACGAAGCACGAAGCACCTACCCTGCAAATGTTTGCAGATCATTTAGAGGGTAAGAACCCTTCTCTAGGTATTGTTCCCATTCGCGATGATGCAACTGCCATTTGGGGTTGTATTGATATAGACGAGTACCCGCTGGATCACAAAAAAATATTATCCAAAATACGGCAATACAAATTCCCATTAGTAATGTGTGCATCCAAATCTTTTGGAGCCCATCTTTTTCTTTTTTCAAAAAAGCCACAACCAGCTTCCCTCTTTCAACAAAAATTAAAGGAGATAGCCTCTTACATCGGATATGCTAATACTGAGGTATTCCCTAAACAAATTAAACTGGCCAGCGAAAAGGATGCGGGTTCATGGCTGAACCTTCCCTATCATGGCGAGACACGGTACGCGTTTCTTGACAATGGTGAGGGTGCTTCTCTTGACGAGTTCTTTGAGTTATACGACAAATATGCTTGTGATGATATTAGCAAAATCGCAATCAAGGTAGAACAAGATATCATAAAGAACGGTCCTCCATGTTTACAAGTTTTAACAACACAAGGGTTTCCTGAAGGCACTAGAAATAATGGTTTATTTAATATAGGAATTTTTTACCGTAAATCTAATCCTGACTCATGGAAACAATTAATGGAAAAATATAATCGTGAATATATGGATCCACCTTTGGACGCGAATGAGGTTACCGTATTACAAAAACAAGTGGGAGCAGATAAAACAGATGGCTCTCTTAAATACATGTATAAATGTACACAACCTCCTGTTGAGAGTGTTTGCAATAAAGCTTTATGTAAGACAAGAAAATACGGTGTAGGTGTATCAGGATCTGATCATCCTGTGTATTCTGATCTAAGAGCCCTTGAGTCTGACCCTAAAATTTGGTTTTTAAATATAGACTCCGATACCGTTGAAACAAGTAACTGGAAAAATATAAAGTATCATGAAGGACTCAGAGACTTAGTATCGGATCAGTTACTAAGATTTATTCCTCAAATGAAACAAAAAGATTGGAATGATATTTTAGCAAATTTATTTGAAACAATTACAAAGATTAGCGTTCCAGAGGATGTGTCAAAAGTAGGTGAGTTTAAAGATTACTTAATGGAGTTTTGTGTTGGACGTGGCGAGTCATTTAGTGTGGATGAATTAGATATGGAAAAACCTTTCACCGACTATGAGAATAAAATTTCTTTTGGCGAAGGTATAACTCCTTTTAATGCCTACCCAACATACTTTAGGTTAAGAGATTTAAGTAAATGGTTAGAGAATAGTAAAAACTTTAAACAGTCTAGAGCTTGGATTGTTCAACGATTAAAGAATTTACATGGAGTGGATGTTTTAGTTTACCCTAATAAAACACAAGCAAGAGCATGGGCAATACCTTCTTTTGACAGACCTAATAGAATAAAAAATATGCCTAATCTTAAAACAACTAAGCTAACAGATAAAGAGCTTTTAAGTAGAGAAGATGATGAAGAGGTACCTTTTTAATGATCAATATTATTTTAGGTCCTCCAGGCACAGGTAAAACAACTAAGTTATTAGATATCTGTCAACAGAAAAAAGAACAAGGTATTGAATGGAATAAAATTGGTTTCTTTTCTTTTTCCAAGAAAGCGGCACGCGAAGCACGGGACAGAGCTGGTTTTAAATTTCAAGCAAGTAGAGATGATTTAGTAAACTTTAAAACTCTTCATAGCTTTGCCTACAGGCATCTACCTGTTGAAAAAGATAACTTAATGAAAGGTAAACATTGGAAAGAGTTATCCGATCTTATTGGTTTTAATCTTGTAGTTAATGATAATGATGACTCTATTTATACTAATTCTAATTTTAAATATTTAAATTTAATTAACGCGGCGAGAATAAAAGACATTACATTAGAAGAAGAGTGTAGCAATAGTTCGGAGATTTTTAATACCGTTAAGTTAGATTACTTAAACCGTACAATTAAAAAATATAAAAAGGATAATAATTTATTTGATTTTACTGACATGATTGTTGATTACACAAATGACACATTTTCTACACAGTTTGATGTACTCTTTATTGATGAAGCACAAGACATGCCACGTATTCAGTACAACATGGTTGATAAGTTAATGGCCAACAGTAAAGAAACATACATAGCAGGTGATGATGATCAAGCTATTTTTAGATGGATGGGAGCCGATGTAGATAAATTTATCGCGCTAGAAGGTAAGGTAACCGTGTTAAACAAGTCTTATAGATGTCCTAAGCTTATTTATGATATTGCAAACAATATTATTTCTAAGGTAAAAAACAGAAGAGTAAAAACTTGGCAACCTAAAAAAGAAGAGGGTCAGGTTAAAAGAATGTCTGATATCAAACATATTAACATGTCTGAGGGTAACTGGCTTTTGCTGGGAAGAACTAAAAAAATTCGTAACGAGATGATTGAAAATTATTTATTTAATGAAGGGTATTGGTATGGAAGAGGAGAGCATCGACCAGTTTCTATGACTATTATTAAAGCTATTGAAATTTGGAAAAGATTAAAACAAGGCGTGTCTATTACTCTACCTGAATTAAAAACTTTATATTCTAAAATTTCTTCTAAAGGGTATTTAAAAAGAGGAGCTAAGACACATAAAGAAGAGGAAGAAAAAAAACTGTTTGATTTACAGGATTTACACAATGATAAAGGTTTGCTCGTAGATGGCGAATGGTATGAGGTATTAAGTAGTTTAACACCAAAAGAAATTGCTTATTTAAGAAGGTTGGAAAGAGTAGGAGAAGACGTACAAGGGGAGCCACGTATTAAAGTCTCTACAATCCACCAGGCAAAAGGTGGTGAGTGCGATAATGTTGTTGTCCTGCTGGATATTGGAAGACTAGTTTACAGATCATACGCAAGAAACCCTGATGATGAGCATCGAGTTTTTTATGTTGCGGTAACCAGAGCAAAAGAAAAACTTTATTTAGTCGAGGCTCAACGAGAAGAGGCATATAAAATATGATACATAAAGAAATTTTAGAAGAAGCTATTAAATTAATAGGCGGAGATCGAAACACGGATTACGGAGATCGTCTTACTAATCATCAAAACATAGCTAAGTTATGGTCAGTTGTTTTAAAGAAAGAAATAAAAGCTCATGATGTAGCCATATGCATGGCTCTTGTTAAAATTGCTCGCTTAGTTCACAGCCATAAAAAAGATAGTTATATAGATGCTTCTGCTTATATGGCTATAGCAGGAGAGATAGAAGCAAGAACGAATAAAGATAATCACTCGTTTGAATCAGAAGGTGAAAAACGTGGAAGAGAAACACAAGAATATATAAAGGAAAAAAATAATGCAGCATAATTTTGGATTTACACAATCAGAATGGATACCTCCTTATGAATTACCTGACCTATCAGAAGCAAAAGTCATTGCTTTTGATTTAGAGACATATGACCCTCAACTCAAGACAACGGGACCTGGATGGACAATAAAAAAAGGTCATATCATAGGCGTGGCTATCGCTGTAGATGGCTGGAAGGGGTATTACCCCATAAGACATGAAAACGGTTTCAATTGGGATCGTAAGCGTGTTATGGCATGGGTCAAAAATTTAATGCAAACTGATGCGATAAAAGTAGCTCATAACGCCTTGTACGACCTTGGTTGGCTTTATGCGGAAGGTATTGATGTTAAAGGACCAATTGTAGACACAATGTTAATGGCTCCTATCATTAATGAGAATAAATTTTCTTATGCATTAAACGCAGTAGGCAAAGATATATTAGGTGAGTACAAAGATGAGAATTTATTGAAGCAAGCTGCAAGTGAATTTGGTGTTAATCCTAAAAGTGAAATGTACAAACTGCCTGCTATTTATGTAGGAGGCTATGCAGAACAGGATGCTGACTTAACATTGAGACTTTATCACAGTATGTTAAGCATTATTAACAAAGAAGATTTAACAAGTGTTTATAGATTAGAAATGGATCTTCTTCCTATAATATTTGAAATGACAAAAAAAGGAGTACGAGTTGATGTGGAAAAAGCAGAGAGTTATAAAAAAACTTTTAAGATTACAGAGAAGAAGATACTGGGTAGTATTTTGGCAGACACGGGTGTTGCAGTGGATATTTGGGCTGCGAATTCAATTCAAAAAGTTTTTGATAAACTTAAAATAGAGTATCCACGAACAGAGAAGACAGGGGCACCTAGTTTTACAAAAGATTTTTTATTGAATCACAAACACCCTATTGCTCAGAAGATTCAAAGTGCTAGGGAAATAAATAAAGTTCAGTCTACTTTTCTTGATACCATTATTCGTCATGGTTCAACGGGAAGGATACATGCTAGTATTCATCAAATGCGTGATGGTACTGCGGGAACTGTTTCAGGAAGATTTAGTTACTCTAATCCTAATTTACAACAACTACCTTCCAAAAATAAAGAAATTAAAAAACAAATTCGAGGATTGTTTTTACCTGAAGAAGGAGAGACGTGGGGTAGTTTTGATTACTCACAACAAGAGCCACGGATCGCGTCACACTTTGCTTATAAACTTAAATGCGAAGGAGCATCATCGGTCGTAGAAGAATATCGAAAAAATCCTGAAGCAGACTTTCATAGTATTGTCGCCAAGATAGCTAATATTGAAAGGGATCAAGCAAAAACAATTAATCTTGGACTGTTTTATGGAATGGGTGTTAATAAACTTTCCAACGAACTACAAGTAGATGTAGATATGGCAAAAGAAATTTTAGCAGAGTATAATGAAAAAGTTCCTTTTGTTAAAGAATTAACAAAAAGAATATCTAAACTTGCAAATGATGAAGGAAATGTTTCTACAATTAAAGGAAGGAAATGTCGTTTTGAATTATGGGAACCAACAACCTTCGGTGTCTTTAAAGCTTTACCAAAAGATCAAGCCAAATTAAAATATGGTAAGCATCACCACTTGCAAAGAGCAGGAACATACAAAGCCCTTAATAGATTGATACAAGGTTCTGCTGCGGATCAAACAAAACAAGCGATGATAGAATTGTATAAAGAAAAATTAGTTCCTCTTATACAAATTCATGATGAGCTAACTTTAAGTTTTGATGGCTCTGAAAAAACAAAAAAGAAAATTATTGAGGTTATGGAAAATGCTTTACCTTTGACTGTTCCGAGTAAAGTTGATTGTGAAACAGGAAAATCGTGGGGTGACGCAACTTAAAATATTGGCTGTTTTCTGCGGTAAATTAGATACTACTTGTAATGTATATAATATAATGTAATATAAAATTATATTAAATATACAGGAGAAAGAAATGTATCTAAAAAAAGAAGACACACTAAACTACATTGGAAATGAAATTTTCAGTGCAGTGTTTTTAAAGAAACTTAAAAAAGGACAAGACCAACCAGAAGAAAGAACTATGCTTGCTAAACTTGTAAGCAACGAAAAGTTTTTTGCGGGTGGTTCTTTAAACGGTGACCGATCTCTTTTACTAGAGGTTGTTGATATGATTGCATTAAAAAAAGTTGATGACCCAAAGAAAGCTTGGAGGTCAATTACTTTAAACCTTGACTCTAAACGTTCAGCAGAAAAAGGTTTACTTAAACATCTTAAAATTAGAGGGAATGATATCATTCCTGCTATTAAACTTGTGGGAGGAAATAATGTTTGATTCAAAACAATTAGAATTTAATTTTGGAAGCATCTTTACATTTAAAGATGCTGTTAGAAAAGTAAACAGACAATCAAATGAAAGAGGATCTGTTTTATTAAATGCTATTGCTGATTTTAATGAAGAAAAAGAAGCAGACTTTCAATTAGATAGAGCCATTGATTCACATGTTGATGAAATTATGGATAATCAATTATCTCCATTAAAAGTAGGTAATCATGAGTAAAATAATTTTACCTGATACAATGACTAAAGAAGAACAAGATATCTTTCATAAGGAAGGTATCTTAGTTGTCCCGCAATGGTTACGTGATGCTGCGGGAAAAGAAACTAAAAGAAAATACAAAGAGGCGCCCAAAGAAATTGTGGTGCCTTCATTACCATTATCAACAAAACAGTTGAAGAAAAAACGTCAGGAGGATTTGATGAACGCTTTAGCTAACTTAGTAGATAAGGGTTTAAAGAAAAAACCGTTGATTGCAAAACTGCGAGAACAGTTTCCTAAATTAAGCTCTTCTCAAATTTGTCGCTTTGTAAATACTCAACTAAAATTAAAAGTAATTGGGATTGACACAAAGTTTAAAACTAAACCCCTTATTATTAAGGGTAAATATTGGAGGACTTTATGAAAAATATATTTGAACAAAAATTAAACAATGCAGTTTACTTTACTAAACCAGTAGAATTTTTAGAAATTAAATCTGGTAGTGGTATGGTTAATTTAAAATCAAGAGACACTTACGGTGTCTATCATAAAAAGAAAAAAATTAAAGGTGTAATGACTAATGTTTTTTGGTTACAAAGCGAGTATCACAGAGGCACTAAAACTTTTGATTGGTTTATAAAAGCAAGCGATGTTTGTATGACCGTTAAAGAAGCATTACCAATAGCTAAAATGAAAAGGATGCAATATTCAGAACAAAGAATATTAGATTTAGAAAGAATGATTAAAGTAAATAAACTTTATTTAAAAAGTTCTACTAATTTTGATCCTACTTTTGATAATGAAAAATTTGAAAAAGATAAGCCTCATTATTCTACACACGTAGAATTTCCTAAGTTGAATGAAATTAGGAATTCAATTTAAAGTATTATTTGTCTAATGCTTTTTCTAATAATACTTCAAGCCGTATCACTCGTTCTTTTATTTCTGGTATGTCTTGGAGTATTATCATTTCTAATCTTGATTGCTGTGATTCAACTGCTTCTAATCGTTGAGACATCATTCCATAAGTCACTCCAGCACTCACTAAAATTATAGCAAACCAAATAGCATTTCTAACATTAGTTTCCATTACACTATCCTATTATTTAAAAACTCATAACCTAAGGAAGCATCTAAATCTTGCGGGTTAGATACCTCACCTAAAGCATTATAATTTAAACCTGTAGGGCTTCCTCTGTTAAGTAAAGTAGGGTTACCTATCATTTCATTTACCATATTTGTATTGTTAAGACTTGTATCTGCAAAATTTGCTTTGTTAGCTAAGTAATTATTGTAAGCCGTGTTGTCTAAGTTTACTCCTCCTATTCCAACAGTGTTTGGCCCTGTATTAGGAGCCCCTGCTAATTCACTAAAATCTAATGAGCGGTTACCGCGAAGCGCGTTAAAATCAACTTGATTAGCATTAAAATTATAAGGAGTAATATTACTTTTTGTATTTGCCATTGCCATAACAGCATTATTTGTATCTGTATCTGTATTTAAATTCGCTATCTTCTTGTTTTTTTTCTTTTCTTTAATAGCTTCCACATCAAGAGAAATTTCATCGTCTTCTCCTCTTCCACCAGTAATTAAATTTTTAAAATCACCCACGAAACCTGAAGGAGCAGCGACAACATCTTTATACAATTGAGTATCTGTTATTCCTGTTCTATCTACTAAGCCCTTTGCTTTATTAAAACTTGCATTTTTTGCCTGCTTCAATAATTTCATAATCCCTCCACCAGGAAAAAGACTGCTTCCTAGTGTACCTATTAGTTTACCACTACTTATGGGACGTGCTTTATCATAAGCATTAGTATTTTTTTCCCTTAAAAATTGGTTATATTTAAAATAATCCTCATTACTTAATCCTTTTCTTGCAAGAGTAGTGTTAATTCCTTTTATATCACTTACATCTAGATCCCCTGAAAGATTATCATACCTGTATTCATCTGCTTCATCATCACCTGTGGTATAGAAACTATCATTATCCGCACCCATGTTACCACCTCTATTGACGGAAACATTATCAATGTATCCTGATAATAATTTTCCTTGACTGGTGTCTTTAAACCCTTCTCCGTATTTGGCCGTTAATCGATCAAGCTGTGTTCTTTGTTTAGATTGATTGTCAGGTACATTACCGCTACTTTGCCAAGATTTTTTTGATTGGGCATCTTTATTTCCTGTGTTTTTTCCGCCCATGATAGCACTCCAAATACCCATTTACGCCACCATTTGTTGGGGTTTTTTATCACCGCATAAAGAAGCTATGCCACCTTGATCACGGAATATAGGCATTCCTACACCCTCTAAACTTGCTACTGTTTCAGGATCTACTCCTCCTCCAGCATTAGGTAATGGATTAATAACCGCGGCCATATTAAAGTTTGCATCGGGTTGTGGGACGTCTAAGGTTGGTGTTCCTACCGTGTCTACAGGAGCATCTTCTATGATAACTTCTTCGTTAATAGAAGAATCTTCAGGAGCATCTAAAAATTCTATAGGCTCTTCTGCATTTTCATCTTTAGGTGCGTTTTTTATAACGTCTTCATAAAAAAGATCAAACCCTTCTTTGTATTCAAGTAAACCTTCTTTTGCATCATCGGATGCATTAGTAATTGATTCATTAAGATTTGTGCGTGTTAAATCAAGTAAACGAATACCTGCCGTGTATCGTTGAAAATAAGATAGACTTGTATCTAAAGTATCAAATAAAATTTTTGTA
>TARA_R110000823_G_scaffold183880_3_pt1 | contig 13139 bp, 6 predicted proteins | sample TARA_R110000823 | Tara Oceans TARA_R110000823 (sample SAMEA4397722) | marine metagenome | biome: Polar Biome; feature: [DCM] deep chlorophyll maximum layer (ENVO:01000326); material: water (ENVO:00002006), including particulate matter (ENVO:01000060) such as... | depth 20 m | reverse complement strand
GCACAAGGTTTAGATCAGACAGCTATGCGAATAGCGTCAGTGATGCCGGACATTGTTTGCCCTCCTGAAGATGAGGCATCTAAACAAGCACAAAAATTTGCGTCTATTCGTCGTAAAGCACTATTTGGTTGGTGGCAAAATTCCAAAATTGACATGCAACTGGCACAGAGAGCGCGTCACTTAATTGGGTATGCCAGCACCATAGTGCAAATACGATTCGATATGGATAAGAACTGTCCAACGTGGCATGTGCGTGATCCGCTTACAGCGTATCCGTCTAACCTGCGTGGAGCTGATGACATGAATCCGGCTGATTGCGTGTTTGGTTATGAACGTTCGTATGGTTGGGTTAGGAACCAGTACCCTGAAGCTGCTTTGCGGTTTGCAGGTGGAGTGCAAGACGCTCCGTTAGATACTGATAACCCGATTGAACTTGTCGAATACGTTGACCATGAAGAATACGTTCTGGTAGCTGTCCGTAACCCTGCTAATAACGTTGGCATGATGTCGTTAAATAACACGTCACATGAACCTATTATCGCAGTGTTGGAACGTGTACCTAACCGTTTAGGGGTTTGCCCTGTCGTGGTCGCTCAAAGAATTTCTTTAGGTGAATCTAAAGGACAGTTCGATGGCATTCTTGGAATGTACCAGCAGCAAGCTAAACTCATGGCGTTAGAAGTTATCGCCGTGCAGAAAGGTATCTTTCCTGATACTTGGCTTGTAGGCCGTGCAGGCGAACAACCATCTATAGTTAACGCAGCGAACGGGTTAACCGGAGAAGTTGGCGTTATTAGAGGTGGCGAACTTCGTGACATGCAATTACAACCGGGATTTATGACTAACCCTGCGATTGATCGTTTAGAAAGAGCGCAACGTTTAACTGCTGGTGTCCCTGCGGAGTTTGGTGGCGAATCTACTAGTAACATTCGTACAGGTCGTCGTGGTGACGCTGTTCTTTCTGCTGTTGTTGATTTTACAGTCCAAGAAGCGCAACGCATATTTTCTCGTTCGTTAGAAGCTGAAAACAAAATTGCTATAGCGCAAGCGAAAGCGTATGCGGGTAATAAAGCAAAATCGTTTTATGTTTCTATGGGCAAAGTTAAAGGCAAGGTAGATTATGTCCCGAATAAACATTTCACGACAGAAGATAATGTCGTTTCGTACAGTCACGCTGGGGCTGATATCAACAATCTTGTTATTGCTGGCGGTCAAAGGCTTCAAATGGGCACAATGTCAAAAGAGTCTTTTATGAAAATAGATCCTCTTGTTGAAGATGTAGAAGCTGAACGTGACGCTGTTACTGCTGAACAGTTAGAGCAAAGTTTGTTATCTGGTTTGCAACAGCAAGCAGCGACAGGTGCGATACCTCCAGCAGATATAGCTCGTATAATGGACCTTGTTAAAACTGATAGGGCGGAACTTGCTGGAGCTGTTGAAAAAGTACAGCGTGAAGCGCAAGAACGTCAAGCTGAAATGGTTTCACCGACATCCCCTGAAGCACAATCCGGCATAGCCCAACCCGGCGCTGGAGCGGAAGGCATGGTTGCGCCACCTCCTGCTGAGGGTGGGGCTGCTGGGTTGCGTGAACTTCTAGGAGCGCTCTGATGCCAAGAAAAGGTAAAGGACAACAAGCTTCAAAGACTGTGCAAGGACAACAGTACGGTCAAGCAAAAATGCAAGAAGATTCGCAAGAGGTAGTTGCGTTGCCTGAAATGCAAGAACCACAAATGCCTGCAATGCGGGCTGGGGCTTCTCCGTTTGGTAGAGCTTCTGAACGGCCTAACGAAGCTGTGACAGCGATGGGCGAACCGCAACAAATTCAAACACCGGAAGTTACAGATCAACAACGTATGCAAATGATGGCTATGTTGCCGCTTGTTGAGATGGCAGCTTCGCAACCTTACGCTACGCCAAGGACCAGAAACCTTGCTCGTAAAATGCGGCTTGCTGTTGGACCTATGAAAGACTTTGAAGATAGGAACCCATAATGGGGTTGCTAGACATGGTAAAAGGCGTTGGCGGCGGCGCATTAGAAATGATAGAAGGAACCGCTGGGTTTGCTGTAGACACTGTTAAAGCAACAGTGCAATTAGGCACTGGCGATTTAGGTGGGGCTGCTAGTACTTGGTTTGAATCATGGCAGGAAGATGTTCTTGGCAGCATGGTTTCTGGAGCGTTTGGCCCTGAAGGTATTATTGGTTCTGTTGTTGGGGCTTTGCCAGAAGATGGACCGTTTGGGTTTATTCGTACTGGCGGCAGAGATATTATTACTCCCGCTATGGAAGCGTGGGATACGGTAATGCAAACCGTTATAGATGACAAACTTGGAACGTTTGCTATGGTCATGCACGCAGGTCTTAGGGGCGGCAACCCTATGATAATATTTGATGGCTCAACGTGGACAAAAGCGCATAAAATAAATAGTCAATCGTTTGACCCTGTAACTGGGGAAAGGATAGAAGGGCATGGCCGCACGTTTGGCCAGTCCGTTGCTGCTGCTTTATGGATTACTGACCCGTTTGACCACGATCAATACAATGCGATCAAAGAAGATCCGTTATTTAACGTATTTTCAGGGGCGTTAGATTTTGCTCAAGAGTTTTTAGATCCGATAGATATTTTGTTGGGTGGCGGCGCAAATCTTCTTTCAGGTAAAACCGCTGTTGGGTTTAAGACAAGCCAAGGGAATGTTAAAATTCTTGGCCATTACAAAAACGCTGACGGGCAGCTTGTTTCTAGGCTTGGGAGAAGACATTTAGCGCCGCAAAGAGAATATATTAACGGCGGCGGCAGAGGGTGGCGTAGGCGTGATCAAATAGCTGGCCAAGGAATTGTTAGTAGCCATCTTTTCAAAGAATTAACGCCAGAACAAAAAAAGATTCGTCAACAGATGGGAAATACAAGCACGCAAGCAAGAGCTTCTTCGTTTATTGCTTCTAATAAATGGGCAATGGTTGAAGACGCTTTTGCGAAAGTAGATAAACGGACTTTAGATTCTAAAGCAAAAGATTATCTTTCGCCTGAAGCTGCGGCTCAACAACGAGCTTCTATTTTAAGGAACACTGTTGGCCGCCGTGGAGCAAAAATGCCAGAAGAAGCTACGTTTGCTATAGCAAATGGCAGAACAGCAGAAGCCCGTAGGTTAACTACTCGTGCTGTTATGGGCGACATGACAGCGTATAGAGACGCTGGCGATGCGGCTGCAAAATTAATTGAAACTATAGATGATGCTGATGGCTACCTTAAAACTATGGGCAGAGTCGAAAACTTAAAAAAAGAAATAGACGACCTTAGTAGCAAGCTAGATAACAAAAAAATTCAGCAAAGCAGGCTTGAGTTAAAATATGAAAAATCTGGTAAAGATATTACACCCGGCCAAAAAAGCGCTGTAACAAAGTTAAAAAATGAAATTACTAGGCTTGAAGGCGAAATAAACAATTTAACTAACAATCGGTTAGCTAAAAATGGTGGCAACTTAAACGCTAATAATTTGAAGTTAGCAGAGTTACAAAAACCTTATGACGCTGTTGATTTTGAAATGATGTTTGATTTTTCAATAGCCGCTCATACAAGTCAAATACAGCGTGTTGCTAACAATCCTGTTGGTTCAAGAATAAACGACATTTCAGAAGTTATGGCTGGCGATGCGGGTATGAAAGCCATGTCAGAAATGATGCTTAGGAGTTTAGCTGATGCAGACAATTTTGGTGATTTCGCTAGGATAGGCATAGATAAAAGAGCTATGGGCATTATTCCAGAAGTCCGGCGATGGAGAAGCCTTGATAATTACGTTGGCGCAAAAGTGCGGTCAATGGGAAAGCTTGGAAAAGCTGTTACCGAAGACGTGTATCATATTCCGTCTGTAATTACCCCGTTTGGTTTTAGAACGTTTAGGATTTTTACTGAACGTTTGCCGCAAACGTTAATTGAATTTAATGACCCGTTAGCGTTTGCCCAATTTGAAAGGATGCTATCGCAAGCTTCTAAAGTAAAAATTCGTGGACAACGGTTAAGTAAAGCATCTAAAGAAATCGTTGACCAAACTCTTGGCGAATGGACAGAAATACTTCAACGTTCAGATATTAATAAGACAAAAGATTTAAGAGATTTGTACCAAAGAACTAAAGACGGTTTAGTAAAAGAAGCTGACGATTTGATATCAGATGCAGCTAATAATGGAATAAATGCAATAAATATTGGAGGAAAAACTCTTAGAGAAGAACTTGAATATGCGACTAACTTAAAAAATATTGCTCAAAAAAAGACAGGCGATGCTCCTCTTGCTCGTAAAGTCCCATCAGTTAAAGAAATAGACGATTTTAGTTTTGAATTTTATCCAGATAATACCGGAGGGGTACAAGGCGTAATACACGGGAGCATGTCTCCTCAAATGGTTTTGCAATCTGAACTTTTGCCACGGTTTGATTTGATAAACACGCAGTTAAGGGATTTAACTCGCCTTGACGGTAAATTACATCACCGTGCGCTTGTAGCAACTAAAGACGGTGTTAAACGAGTTACTAAATATCCTCGTAGAGGCGCAGAAGTTGTGCAAGGATTTTGGCGGCCTGCTGTTCTGTTGACACCAAAATGGCCTATGCGTGTCCAACTTGATGAGGTGTTACGTCGGATGGCTGATCTTGGAACTATTTCAGAAATGCGGAATTTGTTTGGCGCTATGGGCAATTTGAAAGATCAGTATGCTGGTCGTTCTATCGAAGGTGGGTTAACAAACATCCCGATAAAATTAAGAGAAGCCGCTCAAACTAAAACTAAAAAATCGGGTAAAGAAATTAATAAAATGTCTGAGGTCGAAATACTTAATTTGTTAGACGAAAAAGATGTTAAAAAAGTTGTTTTGGAATCAGCTAAAGAAGCAAGAATAGCGAATAAGCAACGAAGATGGCTTCCGTCTGCAATCCGTGGTTATGTTGGTTTGACTCTTATTAATCCGATTGCTGGGGCTGCATGGGCAGGCATGTATGGGATAAGTCAGTTCCGGCGTTCAAATAATGTAGCGATACGACGGGCTGGCATAAGTCACGCTGATTTGCACATGAAAGAAGCTAAACGGCTTTTGCAAGAAGCTCTCGAAGACGGGAATCCAGCTCTTATACAATACGGCGAGTTTTTGATAGACCAAGGCGCAAACATGAACTCGATTTTGGATGCTTTACATAAATTTGACATTGACGTTTCTGAAGTACGAAATTCAGTAGAAAAAGCTGACATGTTGTTGTCGGAAAGCGGTTTTGACAATTTGAAAATTGGTGGGGTAGTAGCACGGGGGGCTTTTGGAGATGACGCTTCGTTTACTGAAATGATATCAAAATCAGTGTCTTCTTCAAAATCTCAAAGCGCTATGTTCAGGGGCTATAAACGAGGCGTAGAACGTGAACTTCGTAAATACACGTCACCTGATTGGCAACGTTGGGATGCAAACGATCCAGCTCATGCAAAAATTTTTGAACAAGGTTTTTCTGAAACTTTAGAACGTTACACATCTATTGGCGATAAATGGCAAAGTTCATTTTTTAACCATGTTTGGGGCGATGGGACAAGAGAAGTTCGTATACAAAATTTGTCTGAGGAACTTGTTAAAAACAAAAGTTTACAAGCAAACCTTGGGCATGATATAAATATTAAAAAAGTAGAAGACGCTGGCGATTCTGTTCTTGAATTAACAAATGAAATAGCGACTAATATAATTGACGAGTACGACGGCATCCTTCCACAAGGAGCGCTTGACAGGACACGGGAAAAAGCAAAAAACCAAGGCGCTGTAACGTGGACTGATGTTAAACAAGAACTAAAAGAAAAATTTCCTGATACTCCGATTAACACTATTATTACAGATATTCGTAACGGCAAGTTAACAGACAACGCACACTCTAGTTTTGGAAGATCAGTAGCGCCTCACCCAAGTAGCATTGACACGCAACGGTCTGCAATGAACCAACAAGTTGGCGTTATGTTAGAACGAATATTTGAGAATTTGGGCACGTTACCAGCAGACAATTTATCCCGTAACCCGTATTATAAAACAAAATATAACAGGGCCGTTTACCAGTCGCTTGCTCCTTTTATGGATGAAGCTGGGAACGTTCAAATATCAGCGACTCAACTTCGTAGGGTCGAAGATCAATCAAGAAAAGCCGCCCTTCGTGAGACACGAGATTTGCTTTATGACCTTGCAGAAGAAACTAGAATAGGTGAAATGACGGCAATGATTATGCCGTTCTATAACGCTTGGCAAGAAGTTATTGGCAGGTGGTCAAAACTTGGGCAAGAAAACCCTGCGTTTGTTGCTAAAGCAGCTCGATTGTACATGTCGGATTGGAACGCTGAAGTTTTGGGCATAACTGAAGTACACGACGTAGAGTCAGGCGCTTCGTTTCTTGCTTTCCGGCTGCCAGAAGGTTTGCTAGCTGGAACAAAAAAATGGACTGAAGCGAATTTGCCTAATGCGTTACAAGCTGGCCCGTTAGTGCAAATGCTTGCTAATAACCCAATTAGGTTAAGCAAAGAGGGGTTAGCGTCAATGCTCCAAAGCACAACTCCGGGATTTGGCCCATTGGTAAGCATCCCTATTCGTGAAGCAGTATTGGCCGATCCTTCGTTAGAAGAAACGTTTAGTTTCATGTTCCCATTTGGGCATCCTGAAGGAGGTTTGTTTGACAGAGTGAAATCAAATCTTTTACCTGCTTACGGACAAAACATTGAGAACATTCTTGCTGACACGCCAACAAAAGAACGTGTTGCTCAATCGTTTGCTTTACAAATTTTTGTTGAACGAGCAGAAGCAGGCAACCCTGTAGATATCGAAGATACACAACAATTAAACGCAATGATCGAAGAAGCAAACTCACGAACAATTGATTTTTTCAAATTCCGTGTAGCTACTGGGCTGTTGATGCCTACATCAACGTCAGTGTTTTCTCCTTACGACGATCTTATGAAAGTTGCTAGGAATTTACAAAAAGAACACGGGACAATGAAAGGAAACCAGTTATTTCTTGAAGAATACGGACATGAATTATTTGCGTTAACTGCTCGCATGACACGTTTGAATGACGGGGTAGGAGCTTCAGCTACTAGCGAAGCTGCTTTTATAGAACATCAAGAACTTGTCGGCAACCATCCTGATGTTGGCGGATGGGTTACTGGAAGCCTTGGCTCAGGTGATGAAGAATTTAAGTTTAACCAAGCCGTGTACCGTCGTCAAACTCAAATGGAAATCAGCTCATCTGATCCTAGAAAACGCCGTGAACGTAAAACAATTTACGAAACGATAGCTGATACAGAAGTTGAACGTGGCTGGTCAATTTATACGGTGTACAAAGACAAGATACGAGAAGAACAAGATAAACGTCGAGCTGCGGGGCTTGATTATTCGCTTGCGTCGCAAGACATGTTTGGGTACAGACAATTATTTAATGGCGTTGTGAATCAATTAAAAATAGACATTCCAAGTTGGGGCGCTGAATTTGATCAGAAAACACGGATTAATAAAATGCCTAACATTATTGAAGGGTTTATGGCAGGGTTGCAAAAAGATTCTATATTGCAACGGGCTTCGACAACGCATGTTATTGCGTATTTTGATTTGCGAGGGTTTATCGAAAGTGAACTGATTACACGCTCACGGACAAAGAACCCTGAAACAGGGCGTGTAGGTAGCGACAATCTTGGGTCTAATACAAATGCTGATTTAATGCTTATGTGGGAGACTCAACGAGAGGATCTAGCAATACGACCAGAATTTACTAAGATATATGATAGATACTTTGAACTTGATTTTATATCAAAAGATAGTTTTGTATCCAAATTAGACCCAGCTATGTGGAATAAATTTATGAATGGAGAACAATTCTAATGGCTAATGGCGGCGGCGCACCAGATTTAGGACCACCACCGGCTTTCCCGTCTGTAAACGATCAGTTTGAAGCAGATACCAGTTTTGGCGAAATGTTAGCGTATTTTCAAGCAATGATGCCTGAACAGGTACAAGATGTTTACGGGTATGACGAAAGAGCAACAGATCCAATAAGAATATCTGAATTTGAAGGGGTGCCGTTCTTTGAGCCTATGTATGTTGCAGGGCCGGTAGAACAAGTTCCGGTAACATACGAAGACATATCTGAAATTGTTAGCGAGTTGCCAGAACACGCAAGAAAAACGTTTGCTATGGACATGTTTTTGAACTCACCGGGATCTTACGCTGACCATGAATACGTTTTTATGGAAGATGGGTCAATAAACGAAACAGGGTTTTTGACAGCTCTTAGCAAAACAATGGACTGGGCGCAACAACAGGTTGATTTGGGAAGGACCGATTACCTTGACATATTGCGACGGGCTAATGGGTTAACCCCAGAAGAAATAAAACGAATGTTTGATAACCGTGTTGATGAGTTAACTAAAAAACCTGAAAGAGTTATTAATTATATTGACCCTGCTGCGCTTCGTGCTGAAGTTAGTAATGCGTTTTCTCAAACTACTGGCAGGAAAGCAAATAATGAAGAAATGAAAGCTTTTATTTCTAAAATACATGGGCTCCAATCTTCGGGTGTTGCTAGCATTTCTGTTGGGGCGCAAGCTGGCGAGTTTGCCCGTGGTTCTGCTCCGGTTGAGGCTGGGGCTATGGATCACATGGGGGCTGCTTCTTTGATTATGCAGGCTGCTGGTATCGGGGGTAGGCGATGACAATTATTAATTTAGACGATCTTCGGATTAGAACAGAAGATGATAAAAAAATTAAAGGAACTGAATTTGGCGTATTGAGTCGAGGAAATCCTCAGTTTTTTAGAATTGGTCCGGTCTTTCGTGGAGGTCGTGAACATTGGGCTGTAGATTCTAAAATTGGGAAATTTTACATTGAAACGTATGACCAAACTAAAAAAGATATTACGCCTCTTGCTAAAAAACTTAATGAAAGAGGCGCAGTTGTTGAGTCTTTAGATGAATTGATTGAACGATTAGAAACAGAAATTTCTTTGTTACCCGATGGCGCAATATATCGGAGTGTAACAAAAGGAGACATTAGCGAAGATCCAGAAGTCCATGACGCTTATAATAAAATAGAAAAAAAAATAACCACAATAACAGCCCTTGTTAATGAAGCAAACAAAACATTAAAAGCAAGGCGTGGTACCATCGGCGAAGAATTTCAAGTAGATGCTGTAACAAGAGAAGAAGTAGATCAGTTACTTCGAGATGGAGGAGGAAAAAATTTACTTGGGTCAACAATAAAAACGCTTTCTGGAAGAATTGACAAAATAAATTTAAGTATTGCTGTTGAAGTAAAAGAAAATGAAGACGTAATACAAAAATGGAATAGCTTAAATCAAGCCGATAATGCTGAACTAGCACGATCAGTTTTGTATCAAACTGACCCTAAAGAATTCAAGAGAATAGCAATAAACAATGAACAAATTGAATATAAAGGTGGATCTGAATATGCTGGTTCTAATCTAAAATCGAATCAAGCTTTTCGGAATTACGACCCGTATGGGACAAAAGATTTAGATGCTTCTTACCTAAGCGTATTAGGGGTTGAACCTGTTGCTAAAGTTACTGAAAATAACTATATGCAAGTGTTGTCTGGTGCTAATCCAGCCAACGTTTATGACAGGGAAGCTCAAAAAGAACGTCAACAAAAAATTGATAAGAGAGACGCTGACGAAGCTGCTGAGGTTGCTGCTGAACAAAAAACGTTTACTAATTTGCGCGCAAGTGATTTATCTAAATCTGAAGTTGCCCCTGAAGTCGCCCCTGAAGTCGCCCCTGAAGTTGTTACGGAAGAAGTCGCTCCACCGCAAGCAGAAACGCAAAATCAAAATTTAAGTAGCGTTTTTGCAGCAATAGGTCAAGCAGAAGATGCACAAATTGCAAAAGAGCAACAAGACGAAGCTGCTGAAATTGATCCTATTTTTGGATTTTCAGGGATAGACCGAACGATAGACCGAACGCTAGGAGATGTTGCTGATAGTGAAACATCAACAAAAAATAATAACAATAATAACAACAATAACGATGGCCCAGCCGGACTTTCGCTTGCAGAGCAGCGAGAAGCAAGCAGAGACGAAATTTACCAACTTTTGACAGAACAATTTGGTGGAGCAAGCTATTTCTTTAGGGACCACGCAAGAAACATGGTACTTGGTTTAACAGCAGACGGGACTATTGTCAGTTACGACGACCCCAATGCAGTAGACGATACAGGTTTAATGCAATACATTACAGAAAATGGGATAACTAGCCTTGCCCGTGTTAAAGGATTGTTGCAAAAAACAGAATGGTGGCAAACAACAGATAAAGAACGCCGTTTCTTTGATGTCACATGGAACGAAATGAGCGTTCCAGAACAAAAAGAATGGCTAGATCCTATAACTAAGGCGTTGCAGGATGAAGCGCAATACTTGGGTGTAGCGTTAGACGACCCAAAAGCTTTTGAACTTGCACAATTGCTTGCTATGGAAGGCAACGGCGACGATCAAGAAGAAATCCGCAACATTCTATTTGACCAAGCTGTATACACGGGGGTAGTTAATGAAATGTCTGCGTTTTCTGGGGCGCAAGATAATTTGCGTGAGCTAGCACGAAACTATTATGCCCAGCTACCTGAAGAAGGAGCAGGGTCTATAACAGAATGGGCTGAACAGATTTACACAGGAGAAAATACTGAAGAAGCGTATGAACAAACTTTGAAACAAATAGCTATATCAAGGTTCCCTACGTTAGATAAAGTGATTCGTGAAATGGGTTTAACCCCACAACAGTATTTTTCTCCGTACAAACAACAAATAGAAAACATGCTTGGCAGGAACGTTGATTTATATAACGAGTTTTCTGATGTTATTGAGTACATTCCTGCCGGAGGTACAGATGCTAGAGCGATGACTCTTTCTGAAGTCCAGAATTTTGTTCGTGCGCTTCCTGAATGGCAACAAACAGACGATGCTAAAGACAGGGCGAGGGCGTTATCGTTCTCGATTGGCCAATCTTTTGGGGAGGTAGCGTAATGGCTGAAGGAGATACGGTTACAACTGATGAGGCTGTAACAGCAGCGCAAGGAACACAAGATGACCGTGACGCTTTACAAATCATTAAAGACGCTTTAGCTGGATATGGTTTAGATAGCCTTTCCGCTGACGCTTACCGTTTTTTGATGGAAGGTTCTTCAACAGACAGCGTAATGATTCAACTCAAAGAAACAGAACAATTTCAGGAACGGTTCAAAGGTTTAGAAATGCGTAGGCAGCAAGGGCTTCCAGCTATAAGCCCAGCAGAGTACATTGGTTTAGAACGTGGGTACCGGCAAGCAATGGAAACAGCAGGGTTACCCAAAGGTTTTTATGATAGCCCTGACGATTTTGCACAATTTATTGGTAGCGATGTTTCTGAAGCTGAAATGAGGCAGCGAGTATCTATGGCTTCAGCAGCAGTATCGAACATTAACCCTGAACTTAAAAACCAACTGCAAGAATTGTACGGTATTGGAACAGAAAACGACGGGGAACTTGTCGCTTATTTTTTAGATCCTGACAGAGGCGTAAACGTGATTGAACAACGGCTTCAAATGGAATCGGCTGGTTTATCAGCAGCAGCGATACAAGCTACTGGTACTGGTTTATCAAAAGATATTTCACGGCAACTTGTTGGACAAAATGTTCAAGAGCGTGAGATAAGTCAATCGTTAGCCCCTAAAGCGGGTTTGACGCAAGCTACTCTTGGCGACAAGGGTATCGGAACGTCTGAACTTGCGGCGGCTTCGTTTGGTTTAGACTCTGACTCTATTGCGAACGTGAAACGGTTGCGTCAACGTAGGCAAACTTCAGCTATGAAACAAACAGGTAGTTTGGTTACTGGTATTGGCGCTAGTGGCCTTGGTGCTGCCCAATAGAAAAAGCTGATAGTGAAAACCGTAGGTTATATACGGAACCCCTGAATTTGCCTATATTGAATTATGTATCCGGCCCCATTAAGAGGGCGAGCTGTTTACAAAAAAAACAAAACTCCGCTGGCATTCCACCGTTGCCAGCGTGTAAAAGAAGGTGAGTGACATAATGGAAGACGAGTTTACTGAAGCAGATGAAGCTTCTAGTACCGAATCCAAACCTAATTGGCGTAGAGAACTTGAAGCGAAAGCTGCAAGGACTACTGAACTTGAAGGACAACTTCAACAGATGCAACGCAAAGAAGTGTTTCGTGATGCTGGCTTAGACCCATCTAACAAGATGACTGAGTATTTCATGAAAGGCTACGAAGGCGATTTATCTGTCGAAGCTATTCAAGCAGAAGCTAATGATGCTGGGCTGTCAACTATGACAACTATGGCATCTATCGGCAATTTGGCGCAAGATACAGATGCGTTAGCAGAGCGTAGAATACAACAAGCTGCTGATGACGCTGGACCTGTCACTAATCCGGCTCTTGACGAGTTGATTAGACAAACTACCAACGCTGATGAATTACGGGCGCTTTGGGAATCTAATGGTGGTACTTGGAACGCTGCGGTCTGACTTAGGTAAACTCCAAAATTAAAATTGGAGAAAGCCTAAAATGGCATTAACACAACAAAGTTCGGTGGGTTCAGATACCGCTGCTTTCGAGCAGCTAGCGTATTTTGCTCTCCGTTCACAACCTATGTTCGAGATGGTCTGTGACGTTAAGTCAACTAATCAGTCTCATCCGGGCGCAAGCGTGCAATTCAACATTTACAATGACCTTTCCCAAGCTACATCAGCTCTCACTGAAACCAGTGACGTAACTGCTGTTGCTCTTGGGGATAGTACGGTTACTGTGACTCTTGTTGAATATGGTAACGCAGTAACAACCACCGCTAAACTTCGTGGAACAAGCTTCTTAAATGTAGACGCTGACGCTGCGAACATTATCGGTTACAACATGGCTAACAGCCTTGACAATGTAGTTCACGCTATTCTTGTCGCTGGTAGCAATGTATTGTTTGGTGGCGATGCCACAGCTACAGGCGAACTAGCAGCAGGCGATATTATAACCGCTGCTCTTGTCCGCAAAGCTGTTGCTAACGCTCGTTCTGCATCCGCACCAACATTTAATGGAGGCGTTTACGTTGGATTTATCCACCCTGACGTTTCTTTCGATTTACGAAA
>TARA_R110000823_G_scaffold225141_2_pt1 | contig 13199 bp, 21 predicted proteins | sample TARA_R110000823 | Tara Oceans TARA_R110000823 (sample SAMEA4397722) | marine metagenome | biome: Polar Biome; feature: [DCM] deep chlorophyll maximum layer (ENVO:01000326); material: water (ENVO:00002006), including particulate matter (ENVO:01000060) such as... | depth 20 m | reverse complement strand
AATAGCACCCATAGTACCTGCACGATAGGTCATTTCAGCGATTTCATCCACATTACCCATTCCACCACCCCGGCCATAATAACCGTCGATAGGTCTGCGATTATTTTCCTTTTCTTTGTTTTCAGAAATAAGGACTTCATAGGTCATTCCTTCTTCTTTAGGTCGCCCGTTACGAAGTCTTTCGTTACTTTGGTACAAAGTGATATTGAATGAAGAGTTAGTCGAGCAGTTGTCAATAAACTTGCGATAGCGTTTGATTGCTTCTTCAAGTGATATATTTTGAAACTGCTGATATACCGATCTCCCATAGTTGTCTTCAACTTGAAAGAAACGCATATCCATATCTTTCATTGTTTCGGCAATAAAGTTTGGATTAATCATTTTTCTTGTCGTAATAAATATTTAACAAAATTCCTTCACCTGCTGTAATTAGTAAAGGGTTACCGGTAATTTCAATGTAGCAGTTCGACCAAACAATATCTTTCAATGCGACTTGATAAAGTTTACGGGCATAACCGCCGTAAGCGATACCAAGCAAAGACGAAAGTGGGGTTTGAACCAATAAGTCATCTTGCCCATTCACCAAGTTTAATGTGATGTTGGCAAAAATATCATCGCTTGAAACATTGTTAACACCATCGGCAAATATGCTTTGAAAAGTTGTCGAAACCACTTCCAATGCTGTGATTGTGGCATTTTGGTGGTTGATTGAATCTTTCACCGCCAAGTAGTAAGGCGTATTCAATCCAATCGCAGTGGAAAGTCCGGTTCCAGCAGCAGTGAAGTTTACTTGTGAAGTAGTGACAGAATAACTTACAGGGTCGCAAGTATCCCGGATAAATCCTTTATCCTTCATATACTGAATTAGTGGGGATACAAGTTCCATATTATTCGCCGATTAAATCGTAGTAAAAGTTAAATACCACACTTTCGTTTGTTGCGATACCGGTGGCATCGGTTAACTGAATATAGCAGTCTGAAAGGTTGATAATTCTCGGCTTTAAAATGGTCACAAAACCACCCACGTTGGCTCGTATTAACGAAATGATAGGGGCATTGTATAAGAACTGATCTTTGTTGGTATCCATCAATGTCAATACCACTTGATTGGCATCGGCTGTGTCAATGACCGCTCCACCTGAAGGAGTTGCTGCCAATTGGTCTTCAGTGTAACATTCGATTCCATAAAGGATAATGTTGTTGCGTGAAAGGTTTTGAACTGTACGGGCTGTGTAACGTCGTAGTGTGGTTGGTGTTCCGGTGATTGGGAATTCAACAAGTTGGCTTCTTTTGATGACAAGGTTGTTCATATATTTTTTTTAAGTTTTGTAACACAACAAATATAAATAAAAAAGGCGAAGATTTCTCTTCGCCCTCTTATGGTCAAACAAGACACAACCGGAAGGTATGTGTTGTTAGGCCTTTATGACTTGGCGTTAACTACCAAATATCCACGTACAATCAATACCGCAAAAGGTACGTTTGTAGCAGGACCAGAGATAGCAACAGAAGCTCCTAAATCAATAGTGGTATCGATGGTCTGACGTCCGTCAATCTTCACAGGTTCAAAAGGAGCGAATCCAAATAAACCATTAGTGACAGAATTTTCGTTGGTAGCACCACCTGTTGCATTCAAACCTTGCTGTTGATCAGGAACACGACGGAAGAAACGTACATCGTAGTTAGGCAAGAATTCTTTACGGTCAATAATCATTGACAAAGAAGAATTGTAAATTGCTTCACCGTTTGCGATAGCACCTGCCTGAACATTTGCATAGTTTGACAAAGTAGTTGTCAAATGTTCGGCAGCGGTTAACGTAGAGTCAACCGATTTCAATGCCACTGTCATATGAGTGATAACGAATTCGTCGTTCAAGTTCAATAGTCTTTCTGTCACTATCGGACTTGCTACGTTGTTACGCTGTAGTTGGAACTGGTAAGAGCTCAAACTACCTAATTGGGTTTCAGCACGTAAATACGCCTGAGATAAGTTGCTGTAAGGAATCCCCGTTCTTTCGGAGATAAACTTTTTTTCTGATACAATTGAATTCATATAGTTATGTGTTACTATTTTTTTTCTGTCAATTAATAATCCATTTCACCTGCAGCGGCAGGGGTGGTGTCGTAAGACGTGTCGCTATAGTTGTCGTAAGCAGCTCCTAAAGCAACGCCGTTACCCATATCGCGATCAGGGCCAATTGAATTGTATCCCTGCATCATTACATTACCGACTCCTTGCATCATTACATTACCTACTCCTTGAACTGGAATTTCCATTCCGGCCTTTTTAAGCAATTCTGCAACGATTAAAGAAGCTCCTGAAGCAATCATTCCATTACCAATACCTTTTACCGCTTCGCTACGTCCAAGTAAAGAAGGTAAGAAAGCACCTACCAAAATAGGAACGCCACCTTTGATATAAGGTTTTAGTTTTTCATCAGCGTCGAACGGAGTTTTGGTTGTGTCCGCCGGGTCGCCTTTTAACATTGTGTAAACCTGAGTACCTGCGTAAGTACCTGCTACTGCACCGCCACCAATGTATAGGATGTCAAGTGCTGTCTTCTTGTTGAAAACTTGTGTTAGTTTTGCCATTTTATTGTTGTTTGGGTCAAATATAATATTTTTCTGTTACTTTTTATTTTGCATAATCAGGGATAGGGCGATGATTCCAAGCAATCCGTAAAGAATCCAATTGGTTTTCTTCGGAGGGTCTTCAAAAGATTCACCGGGATTTGGTGGTTCAGGTGTAACGACTCCATCATTAGGAATTACTTCGTTTGGGTCGTTGGGGGTTATGTTTCCTATCAAAAAGTCCATTGTGTTACTTAATTACAAATGTAGTACAATTTTATCATTTTTGCTTTCCTGCGGCATTTAGGGCCATTATAGCACCAACACCAATTAATAAAGGAAGTGCTAAAGAACCAAAACCGGCTAAATCGTTACCACCAAATTTCTTTTTAAACCACGATGTATCAGGTTTTACTACTACTTCACCATCCACTGTTAGTTCTTCTAAATAAGGTACAGGAGCACCCAAATCAATTGCGTCCTTCTTTATCATATATCCATTGCTTAAATACCAAGCCAACTTCGTTCCTTCTTCATCGTTAATGGTAGAACCATCGTCTTCACCACCTTTGCCAAATACCGATTTGAATAATACAAACAATGTAAGTAAAGCCGTTAAAAGTTCGCCTATTAACTTTGCGTTGGCTGCGACAACTGTAAGGGTAACAGGGTCACCGGCAATACCTTTTCCCATTACGTAGGAACCAGATTCATCCAAAGAAAATTTATCACCAGTGATAGCATTGACACAGGCACGAATCAATAAAGGCGTGTCTTTGAATTTTAAACCACGGGTTTGTATGATTCCAATAAGGTAGTTGAATAGTTTACCACGTGGGCTTTTTTTCGCACCTTCTTGAATCGCATCATTGACATCCCACGGGTCGCCACCAAAATTCCACCACTTGTTTTCAAATTCATTATACTTGGCACTTGCTTTGGCATTGGGGGCAGTGACAGAATATTTTGCAATAACTTTATTTTTTTCTGCTGTTTCGAATTGCAACATCTTTACGTATAGGACGTATTGACCTGCACCCATAATTTGTTCGTATATTTTTTTATACTGTTCTACTAAATCCTTTGCAATTGCAGACGCATTTAATTTTGAAACATCAAAGGATACGGTACTTGTGGTACTTGAACCAGCATCAAGAGTTGTTTGTGAACGATTTTGCAAAGTTTGAATCGCTTGTTGTTGGCGTGTATCAGGAACTTTAAATCCTATTTGTTTTGCATAGGCCTCAATCTTATTGGCCAATGCAATATTTTCGGATTGTGGAATTGGATAAACGGTGTTTTGTTTTTTGAACACTAAATCAAAAAGCATTGTAGAAATACCACCTGCATTGGCCTTGAATAATTCCAAAACAATATTTCTTCCAATAGCATTGACTGCCGCCTTTGTTCCCCAAGCAAGTTGTTCACCTGCTGTGGCATCCCTGCCTCGTGAATTTCTAAACCAAATATAAGCCCGTGGAGCACCAATGAATGCTTTTGAGTTTAATCCACCCACGCCTTGCATATCGTACCCACCAATTTGTATTCTTTGTTGTTGCACAGTGGCCGGGCGTTGTCTTTGTGGATCAGAACCAATGCCTGAAATAGTTGAAATCTTCATATTGTCGGGTTTATGATAAAATTTGTGTGTGGGTTGTTTTTCTTTATTGAATGTTCCGTATACTGCGTCAATGATAATACCGGAATCTGTCACTACGTATATGTGGGTGGGGGTTGGGTCTTCCCGGTAGGAAACTAAAACGTATTTCCACCCAATACCCAAGTTCGACAATATAGCACCGGTGAACAAAGAATAAGATTTACAGTCACCGACTTTCTCTCTTAATAAGGCACTTGGAAGTTTTACCTTTTGATGTCCACCATCTGCTATATATCGAATGTCGTTTTTTAAGAAGTTGAATATATTCTGGCACGTGTCAATTTCTGTCACTCCTTTGAATTTTTGTGCAATAGATTTGCACTGTTCAATTGCTTTTGGTGTGTTAGCGAATATGACTTGGCGTAATTCGTAGTTATCGCCATCTGAAAAATGTGTCTTTACTGCCATTACTTTAAGAATGTTAGTGCTTCTTTAACACCATCTGACATATAATCATTGGGGGGAATAACCATTTTATACTGATAAGAAAAGAATGGCACTTTTACTGTTGTTAGCACATTAAAGGCCGGGTAATCCCCAATGAATACTTTTCCAAGTACGTCAAATGCCTGCTGACTATTAATAACGGTTTCGAAGTCAACTACGTTTTCGCCCCTGTTAATTGTGAAAGGCCCTTTGGTTGTTTGTGATATAATAACCCCACCAACTGAAATCACTACATCCAATCCCCTGAGCGTAAACGTACCGGGTGTCGGATTGAACAATGATAATTGAAGATTAATAATTGCAGAATCTATTTTGCCCACAGGAGACACATTCAACTTGCCAAATTTGACTTGCTTAATACCTATAATGATTTCTGATCCAAGTCTGTATAGCTCGTATGCTTTGTACAATACAAAGACACCACCAATGATGGCTATTTCTTTCAAGGGTATTTTATTCATTTTCAGCATTACAACAAAGATAGTCCAATAGGTAATAAAAATATAAATACTACATCTTATTAGGTTTTTACGAAATCAGACCATATTTTCGTACAAAATTCGTACAAATGAAATACAAATTAAACTATGGCAAAATCTAAATATCACTACTTCAACATTGGTCTAACAGCAAAATTTATGATGGAAATCAGGAAAGAAACGCACCAATTAGGCATTTCAAAGCAAGAATTCATTCGTTCTTTAATAAAAGAATACTTCATTAGGGTTCACGGAAGGGACTTGGTTTTTGAACAACAAGCCCCAAAAGGGGGTGTAAATTTTAACCCAACAACTGAAAATGATGAGAACTATTGATCAGAAAACAACTATCAAAGCAAACGACATTCTATTCTATTTCAAGGGGAATGTGGATGCCGTTTTTTGTCACTGTATGGAAGTTTTAGACCTTCTATATGATATGAACAAGGGAAAGCCCTTTGAAGAAATACGGGTCAAAGTAGACCTGTATCAGGACATTTTATGGTACGTATCGCAAGTGAGAAAAGAAACAGAAATTCCAAAATGGAACAAGTGTTCCTATTGCACCGGATCAGAAGCAATTCACGACGACAACTGCATTTTGAAAATGCATAAAAACAGTGACAGTAAATGAAACACGCAAGTCTATTTTCCGGTATTGGTGGATTCGATCTCGCTGCAGAATGGATGGGGTGGGACAACGTGTTCCACTGCGAGTGGATGGAATTTCCACGTAGAGTATTAGAATTTTATTGGCCCGAAGCCGATAGTTATACCGATATATGTGACACAAATTTTAAAAAATATGCAAACGAAATTGATATTATTACCGGGGGATTCCCCTGCCAACCATTTTCCCTTGCCGGAAAGCGAAAGGGAACAGAAGACGAACGCTTTCTATGGAAAGAAATGCTTCGAGCAATACAAGAAATTAAACCGAAATATGTCATTGCCGAAAACGTACTTGGTCTCACGTCTATTGATGGGGGATTGGTACTCGAAACGGTGTGGTCTGATTTGGAAGCTCAGGGGTACGAAGTTCAATCGTTTATTATTCCTGCTGCAAGTAAAAACGCACCGCACAGAAGAGACAGAATTTGGATTGTTGCCCACAGTGTTGGCATACGATTCAAGTCCGGGGGGACCGAACAACCACTATCTGGGCGTAGGTCAAATGGCATTGAAGGGATTACTTCCAACACCAACCACACAGGAACCGACTTCAGAATGCGAAGTGACAGAAACGGGTCGGAGGAAAACTTCCGGGAACAGTTCCCACAGTCTGAACTTGGGCCGGGTGGCAGCAATGAAAATGTACCCAACGCCCCGAGCCACACAATTCCCCAACAGCAAAAAGCACATAGAAGAAGGAAAGATAGATTCGCTGTCAACGATGGCAAAATTGGGGATGTTACCAACCCCGGTAAAATCAGATTATCAGAATCGGTGGAAATCGGAAAATTGGGACGGGTCGGATCTCGTTTCAGAAGTCAACGAAGCACTTGGGACACGTTCCCATCTCAACCCCCGGTTTGTGGCGGAAATGATGGGCTTCCCACCGAATTGGACGGAATTACCCTTTCAAAGTGGCGACAAGAATCCATCAAAGGATACGGAAACGCAATAGTGCCACAGGTTGCATTCGAAATTTTTAAGGTCATACAAGAAATAGAAAACAACAGCATATGAGCTACTTGAACACACTAAAACTACCGGACGAAGTGACACATTTTGTATTTAAGGTTTACGGGACAAAACACTACCATATGTTTTGTAAACCAAATTCCAGCAAGTGGGAAAATGGAATCGTGATGCTTTACTCGATTGACAGAATCCATATTCACGATAAGGACGATTTCGAAATGGAATTTAATACCCGGCCCGTAATTAATAAGGACACAGCGAAATGGTTGGTAAAACGGGGATACGATGTTTTTGGATTTATTGAAAAAGGGTGGGTTGCTAATTTTTCAGTATACGAATCGGAAGGTTATGAAACGGCACGAAAGCAAATGGATAAGGCAATGCTAAAATACCAGCGTGAACTAAATCAGGAAGAAGAAAAGTTGGGTCGCAAGGAAGATTCAAAAGTGTCACTTCTTGAAAGAAGGTCGTGGACTACATTTAAGGAAGAACAATTGGAATCAATAGGAACTACACAATACGAAACTTCCTACGGGTGGTGCATTTATAAGGTGAATGAGATCGGCAAATTAGAAAACCGATTGGAAGTGTCACACGATGGTGAAGTGATTTACGAAGCGAAATTTCACTATCGAAAATTTAAAAACAATTATTATTTATACAAATATGAAAATACAGAAGGAATTATTGCAAATTACGATACCATCCAGAATGAACGATGGAAGAATAAGGGACATTTTAGATAAGTTTGAAAATATGGAAAAAATACCACAAAGTTTTATGAACGAATTAGCAGAAGCAATTCGTCAAAGTGATGGACTAAAGTCCGAGAACGAAATGTTAAGAAAGAAAAACAGGGCGTTGAAATGTGCCTTTGAATACTTAATGGAACTTCACCAAGAACTACGGCTCAAAACCGGGGGCCACGATTCTTCCAGTGAAATGACCTACAACATTTATGAACAGTTCGGGGCGTTGGATTTCGAAGAGTGACAGAATTTAAAAAATATAACTTATTTTTGAAACAATGGTAAAGAAAACAGCACCAAAAGGTATTGGCACTATCAACGATTCGTCTGAATATCGGTCTTTAGTTGGTAAACTTGCACAAATAATAAGAGAAGCGTTTGAATTCGCACCCAACACCCCATCAGCAATTAATAGAATCAAAACCGAAATCGACAATTTGGTAGGTCGCAGTAGAAGCAGTTTTACGAAAACCGATGTTTACCAAGTGTCGTTTGCAATGTTTTTTAATATTGTAAAACGAATTCAAAATGAAAATAATGTCACTTTCAAAGAAACGCAAGTAAATACGTTGGTGGCAAAATTGATGACTGAAGGCCAATATGGAAATCCAAGCGTAGTTCGCAGACAAACAACAAATGCGAAATTATTGGAATTAAGAGATAGGTTGTGGAACTCGGGATCAGATATCTTTGATATTACCTATAGTATGTTTAGTGGTGGTCAACTTGTTGCCTTAAAAAGTATTGCACAAACTATATTGGTACGTGGAACACGAAGTACGTCTACTCAGCGTGTTTCCAATAGAACCCGAAGAACCACAACGCCAACAACCACAACACCAACGACCACAACACCAACGACCACAACACCACGAACCACAACACCAAGAACCACAACACCACGAACAACGACACCTGCTGCAACGCAAGTGACACAAACGACTACAACACCCTCTACAAGTCAGGTAGAAGCGTATCAGGTTCAAGACGTTCGTGAAGGAGCTGAATTGTTATATGGGGTGCGTGAAAACATTAAAAGATTGGGCCGAACAAGCGATAAAAAGATTAAATTACAATTGATGACGAATGCTTTTCGTTATCAATTATTATTACAACTAAATTTCAATTTAGAAACTGAAACAGTTTTAATAGCAGATTTAAGAAGTACCGTATCAAATGTTCATACAAAAATTGGTGATAGTTATAATCCTGCAACTGAAACAAGTAAATATAAAGAAGGAATAAATTATTTGGGATATGTATTATACTTGCTTTGTGCAGGAAAAATAAACAAAGCAAAAAAACTTTCCATTTCACTTTTTTCAAGGTTAACAAGAGCAGATTTATCACGAAAAATATTCGAACTTGGAATCGGTAATAATTCAGTTACTGTATTTAATAATTTTACTAATTTTATAGGTGGAGAAAATAGAATTTATAGTTTGGTAGACCGAATAATAGATGCAAGTACGAGAGTGACTACAGGAGAAATTAGGAACACTATTAGTCGTTTTATAAGTATAACAACCGGCCCTACAGCAACAGTGACAGAAATAGAAGTACCGGGATATACTACACCTGCAAGAACACCTGCAAGAACACCTGCAAGAACACCTGCAAGTACCCGACAAGTAGTAGACAACAATCCAAGAAGCACAACCCCACCTGAATCTTCTGTCACTCCGGCCCTGATCCGTGAAATTCCGTTTACAGGAACAGTTGGTCTTGAAATAGAATATTACGGCGTACCTAAAAGAATTCTTGAAGACAAATTAATAGCAGGGGGAATACAATCAAGGCAAACAGGATATACACACGCTGTCACTCCTTATTGGAAGTTAACTGATGATGCTTCTGCGGTAGGTAAACACGCAGGTGAAATGGTATCCCCTATATTAAAAGGAAAAGCCGGTTTGGTAGAAATGCGAAAGTGTATCAATTTATGTCAGGAGGCCGGGATGCTTGTCAATAAGAGTGGGGGTATGCACGTTCACTTTGGTATGCAAGGCGTTAGTGTGCAATCAATTGTTAATATACTTGTTAATTATAACAACCTACAGCCAATTATTGACAAAATGCTACACAGGTGGCGTAGGGGTACAACGTGGGGTAAACCTTTTAGTGCAAGACAAATAAGCAAAATTAAAACGGCGACTACAATGAACGATATATTTAATGCAGTAACCGACCGAGATCGAAATTGGACATATGAAGACAATAGAAATAGTGGCAGGTATCACTCTGTCAATGTTTTCTGTTACTTGGCTTACGGTACATTAGAGTTTAGGCAGTACACTTCAGTATTAGAAAGTGACACCACACTTATGTGGGTTTATTTTCTGCACTTCTTAATTGAAGTATCAAAGAAAAAGCAATTGACTCGATTTGATTGGACAAATGTCGAGAATTTTTTACCTAAAAAAGTGGCTACATTCTGGGCGAATAGAATTTATGAGCTTGGAGATGGTAGTGATGGCATAGTGACAGATTACACCACACGGGAAACAAGATAAAAATAATATTATGTATATATCAGTTCAAGACCGAAATTACAAAGTAAAGGACTACAAAGAAGCGGTGACTGTACTTGCTTCTTTTTCTTTCACTCCATTCAACAAGAATAATAAACAGTACAGGGACTCTGTATGCCGTCGCTACGAAGAAGTTTTGGGATATAATCCAATCAATAATAATTCTGACAAAGACTTTATTTTGTCACTTGAAAAAGTTGGAGAAGTTAAAGTTAGCAAAACGAAACCTAAAGACGTAAAGAAAGACCTAAAAAGTCAGGTGGCTAAAAACAAAAAGATTGCAGGTGTTTTATTAAAGGGATAACTATGAAAAGCAAAAAAATACTGTCACTTCCAAGCATAGGAAGAGTAAAAAAAGCAGCACCGAAAAAGGCAGCACCAAAGAAAGCAGCACCAAAAAAAGCAGCACCAAAAAAACGTATTTCCGGTGTTAAAAAAGGCATAGGTGGAAGTCTATTTGAAAAGTTTCAAGAAGTTGCTAAAAAAACGAATTTCACCCTGCGTGGTGCAAGTTTAAATTCTTTCTTGAAGTGGATGAATGCCAACGACAAAGCAATATTTGGCCGGGGTATTGCTTCAAAGAAATGGTTCGCATTAGTTGACCAATATCCACAGGTTATTGACATAATTGGACAATTCAGAATAGATAGCGAACCATTGGAAGACGAAGACGAAAGAAAAGTAGAACGCTATTACGCTAAAGCAAAAAAATAATGACGTTTGAAACTATTATAAACATTGTAACCCCGGCCGGTACCGCGCTGATTGGGTTTTTTGCAGGTAAGAAGCGAAGTGACAGAGAAATAGAGCAGTTATCACTTTCGAACGTAGAACAGGCATTAGGGATTTACAAATCAATGCTCGACGATATGAAAATCCGGTATGATGCTGAAATAGATTCGTTAAAGACCAAGTTGGAAGAGTATCAACGGGTTATCAACATTCTTGAAACAAAAGTAAAAACATTAACTTTGAAGCAAAATAAATAAAAACTATGTCAAAATACATTTTAGTGATTTCGGATGACATCATCAAGAGTAGTGATACAAAAGCAGAATTGCTACCAAAATACAACGCTCAAGTAAAAGTATACAAGGAAAGTGGTGGAAGACTTCGACACCAACCTGTAATTTATAAGGTGGATACAATACCTACAAAGTAATAAATGAAAACCTATGGGAATATTTACAAGTGTTTTATTTGGACTACTGTACTGTTTATTAGTGGTTGCAGTCCTGTATACCGTTTCAATCGTTTGGTCGAACGCCACCCTTATTTGCTCGAAAGTGTCAAAAGCGACACAGTTCGTGTTGTTAATGGTCAAATATTGGATACGTTCTTTGTTCTTAAAAGCGAAAAAGACTCATTCTACATCAATTCCGGAATTAGAATTGAACGATATCGAGATACCCTGCGGCTGTACTTCAAAGAAAGAAATTGTACGACCTACATCAAAAAAACCGAAATCAGACCCTCAAAAATAACTGAAAGAACGATCAGAAAAGAAATAGAAAGGGAAGGCAATAAAGGACTTATTCAACTGTCGCTTTATGTTTTCCTTTCCCTTTTAGTTGTTGGTCTTCTTCGTATGTTATTTGGCAAGTAGGATTAATTATTGAAAAAAATCCAAAAAAAATCAAAAATAATTTGCATAGTTCAAAACTTGACTTATCTTTGTGAGGTCAAATAAGAAAAACTATGTGTCTAATTGTAATTAACAACGGAAATTTACTGGATGAAGATTCATTCAGAAGAATGGTGCAGTCCAATCCTGATGGGTTTGGTATGATGTGCCACAGCGTATTAAAAGGGGTGGTAATCACCTACAAAACAAAGATCAGAACTATTGAAGAATCTACTTCAGTGGGTGCATATAATAGGGAATTAGCAGGGGTTTATTCGGACTATGTTAAATACTTCAATAACCCACTTTTTATGAACTTGGTACTTCACTTTCGATACGCTACAGATGGTTATATCGACGTTCCCAACTGCCACCCTTTTGGATATGTAGAAAGCGACCTAAACAAGTGCTATCTTATGCACAATGGTGTGATGAACAAATATCGCAGACGTGACCGGCATTCAGATACCTATCACTTTGTAAATGACTATTTGCACTTTCACGATAGGTCAATGAAAGATATTGAAAGGGAAGTGGAAAATTCCAATAAATTTGTCATTCTCAAAGAAGACGATTTCACTATTCACACCAGCGATATTACCAAGTTTCGAATTTTGGAAAGTGACGGTAATAATATTTATTCCAATCTAAATTGGAATTGGGAGTATTCAACACTAAATTATGGAAAGTAAAACCAACATACACCAATTCACTTTCTTTGCTACGAGCGAACAAAGTGACACACTACAAAGATTCGCTTCTATAAAAGGCGAAGCGTTGTTCGATGCAAAATTCAAAATACTTGAAGTAGTTGAAGATTCAATGTACAAAAAAGTGTCAATTAGAATTTCCAATTGCGGAAAGAACTTGGCCGGGCGAAGATTAGCAGAATTTATCCTGAATGCACTTAACGAAGAAAAACCCAAATTTTAAAACATATGTCAAACAAGAAAAACGAGATCGCTTCAGCGGAAGTTGAAGGCACTCAAGAAAACAATCAATTAGTAAACACCGAAAGCACTTCACACGTGATTGAAGTGACAGAAGACAACTTCGATGGATTAGACATCGAAAGTCTTTTGGCCAAGTCAACCGGAATGGAAGCGATGCAACAGGTTCTGTCACTATCTCCTATATCCATTACTTTGGATAAGGTAGGCGAAAGTTTCCGGGGATTGTTTATGGGCTACGGTGAAATGACTGTAAACGACCCGAACAACGAAGAAGGCAAAAGGACTTTGGTATGTGCCAAGTTCCTTATTAACAAACAGATTTGCATCAATGCAGGTGCTGTTTTGATTTCAGAATTGCGAAATGCGAACCTGAAAACAGGTACACCACTTGAGGTGACCTACACCGAGAAAAAAGGTAATGTGAAAATTTACCGCATAACATTACTCGGGTAATTGTTGTTTAACGCTGAAAAAGGGGTATTTTTAATGCCCCTTTTTTTTTAACCCATAAACTATGCCGATTAGAAGAACCGTTGGTCGT
>TARA_R110000823_G_scaffold53025_8_pt1 | contig 13202 bp, 21 predicted proteins | sample TARA_R110000823 | Tara Oceans TARA_R110000823 (sample SAMEA4397722) | marine metagenome | biome: Polar Biome; feature: [DCM] deep chlorophyll maximum layer (ENVO:01000326); material: water (ENVO:00002006), including particulate matter (ENVO:01000060) such as... | depth 20 m | reverse complement strand
AGGGGACTCCCCATCTATGGAAAAATCGGGGGGGTGCATGGGGGCATTAGACGCACGAGGACGCTCGGTGTGGCGTGTGGTTTTGCTGTGCGGTTTGCAGTTTGTTTCGTTGTTTGTGTGCAACACGGGGCTTGTGTGTGCGTGTGGTGGCGTTGTGTGTTGTGTGTTGTGTTGTTGTTCTTGTGTATGCGTTTTGTTTGTTGTTGTGTGTTGTGTGTGTTGCTGTGTGTGTGTTGCTGTTGCACTCATGCAACTTGTGTGTTGTGCAATGTGTGTTGTGTTGTTGTACTGCATGGCATGTTGTGTGCGTACTGTTTCGCCGTACAGGTTTGGCATGTATTACTAGGCATGTTTATTTTGGCATGCTTTACTCTTCTTGAAAGTTGTTGCTTGGTTATGGGGCAATGTTTCGCTTGCCAAAGTCTGGCGGTTTATTACCACGCCTACTGTTGCAACTTCTATGAGCAGGTAACAATGGCGAATACATATCGGCAGGCAACACATGGTCGGCAGTCCAGTCATCGTTGGCACGAGCACCTTCGCCACACAGCCAGCAAACAGTTGCCGCCTCTCTAACTTCTTTGGCACGCTTCTTGTATTCATTGTTGTAATGCGGTCGCACACGCTTACTGGTGCGCTTCGTTTCAAACCTTGGTGCGCACACTGCGCATCGTGTGCCATTGTTTGTAAGCACATCGCAACTCAGGCAAGGGCGTGGTGGTTGTGCCATGTGTGCAATGTACCAGTCCCCATACGCAACAAAGCCCCCACCTTTCGGCAGGGGCTTTGCAGAGTGTGCAGTATGTGTTGTGTTGTTATTGCTGTGCTGTTGGGTACTTTGCATCGTAACTATCAAAGTTGGCAATGTCCATGTGTTGTGCTTCAATCATTTCATCATCAGTTGTTGTAATGATTCCGCACAGGATAAGTGTGGCACGCCTTTCGGTAAGTTCGCCATCACGCACACAGCATTCGTGCATTGGGTAAATGGTTTTAATAATGCGCCCACTTTCCCCACCTATGGCAACACCTTCATCGTAAGTCAAATACCACTTGCCTGCTTTGCTTTGCTTCCAGCGCAAGTCATTACGACCACACTTCTTGCATGTGTTTGTTTTGTTTGCCATGATTATGCCTCAACTGTTCTGCGTGCGGCGTTTTCGCAAATTGTGTTTGCGAACTCCATGCGTTGTGCGTTCAAGTCCATGCGTTGTGACTTGTCCCAATCAGCAGGCGCTGGCATTGCAATTACTAGCAAGAGTTGCAGTTTGTCCACGCATGCTTGGCGCTTCTCAACCATCTTTGCCAAGTCGTTGCTTGCGCCTGTAACTGTTTGTAGGACTCTGCGGTTTGCTTGCACATCTTCAATTGTGTATGCGACAAGGTTGCGAACTGTAACGGCATAACTGATAACCGTTTTATTGGCTTCGTCAATTTCCATTACTGCAATACGCAACTGGTAAGTCAATTCCCTGCTAAGTGTTCCACCCAACATGAACTGCGTTGCCAATACTTTGTCCTCTAACCAATCTGCATCTTGATTCCAACTTGTGTGTGTTGCTTGCTGTGTCATTGCTGTCTCCTTGTTTAAGGCGAGGGGCAGTTCCCCTTGCGTCCCCTAAGTATATGCGCTGTTTATACGGCTTGGCAAGCACTCATATTCCCTAGCAAATAGTGCAGTTAATAGCCTGCCAACGCTAGAAACTCGGCGCGAGCGTTGCCGTCTTTGCGTAACGCACCATGCAGACTGCTCGTAACCATTTCACCTGTTTTGTTTATGCCACGACACGACATGCACGAATGATTGCCACGCACAACAACACCACAGCCAATCGGATCAATGTGTTCAAGCATTGCGTCAGCAATTTGTTTAGTCATGCGCTCTTGTACCTGTAGGCGTTTGGCATACGCATCAACAAGGCGAGCAAGTTTGGACAAACCAACAATGCGCTTCTTAGGTATGTAGCCAACGGTTGCAGTACCCGTGAACGGCAACATGTGGTGCTCACACAGGCTGTTGAAAGGCACATTGCGAACAACAACCAATTCATCAAAGTCCACATCAAACGACACGGACAACAACTGTGCAATGTCTGTGTTGTAACCGCTTGTCATTTCTTTCATTGCTTTGAGTACACGCTCTGGCGTATCAATCAAACCATCACGCTCTGGGTTTTCACCGATGTATTCAAGCAGACGCACAATGCCATCGGTCGGTGCGCCATCATTTTTCTCCCACGGAAACGACAACCAATCATCAATGCAAGTAGCGTTCGGCGCATAGTGAGTTGGCGAGTGGCTCTTGCGGAAGGCGGCATCAACTTTGTAAGTACCAAAATACTTCTTCAATGTTTTGCCTGAATCAACTAAGTCATCAACAACCAGCGTATTCATGCCAATGACAGGCTCTTGCGCTAGTGATATGCCCAGCAGGTATGCAACCATCACTGCTAATGGTGCGCCACCTTGCGGTATGCCATAAACAGTGTCCACTCGTCCACGCCAAGTCTCAGCAATGCGTTCTGCTTCTGTTTGTACTTCAATCCATGTGATGTGTCTCATATGCCCCTCTTATCATTAAACGCCAAAACATGTAGGCGTGGTGTTAATACAAAACCTTCTTTGGCACACACATCAAACAGATCAGGCAACTTTGCCAGTATCTCTTCTTTGGTGCGCCCTTCAGGCATTAAGTAGATTGATTTGTTTTCAAGGTTGAGTTCGTTCTTTAGGTATGCAACCTGCGCCAAGTCACCATCATTGCTGATAACAAACTTAAAGATTGCGCCTAAGTGTTTGTAGTCGTTCAACGCTTCTTCGTTAATTGCCGTTTCCCATGCAACGCCACTGTTGCTTAATTTTGGTGAAACATTGAACTGAACACCAATGTCGCTGTACTGCTCTGACAGGTGCAACCAATCCAAAGACTTTGGTTTGATCGTGCCATTAGTTTCAATCTCTACGCTGTGTCCACGCACACGCAATATGCGACACAATTCAAAGAGTGCTGTTTGTTGCAACATTGGTTCACCGCCTGTAAGCACAACATGTTTGCAACTGCGTGGCACTTTCGCCGCCAACTCGCTAATCGTTGAACGCCTTACTTCAATTGCTTTGGAATACTTGTAGCCATTTTTCCCTGTCCAATCCCAGGTGTATGGCGTGTCGCACCATTTGCAATCAAGGTTGCACAAGCCAAGACGAATGAAGTACGCCTGTTCGCCAATGTGTTTGCCTTCGCCTTGCAGTGTTGGGCCGAAGCACTCAGCCCAACTGAGTTGTGGTTGTTTGCTCATAATGTTCCCCATTTCATCAAAGTCAGTCATTTTGTGCGCTCACAGTTGCGTTGTAACGCGAGAGATTTTGTTGTTTGGGGTAAGTGTGCAGGCGTTTCATGCTCTGTACTCCGCCCATGTCTTAGTTGTTTCACTAATGCGTATCGCAACCAGTTTAGGATATATGTTTATGAACTTGTCGTACAAGACTCGTGCCATGTTTTCTGCTGTTGGGTTGCATTCAAACACATCGTTCAAATGCTTGTGGTCAAGTACAGCGTCAATGTAGTTGGCAATGTAACTGAGTTCGCCGTAGTCCGTAACGAAACCAACATTGTCTAATTGCTTTGCTTGTAGCACTGCTTCAACAATGTAGTTGTGTCCATGCAACCTGGCGCATTGGTGATTGGCAGGCAATTTGTTTAATTGGTGTGATGCGCTGAATGTGAATTGCTTTGTAATTGTGTACATGTTATTTCCTCGGGTCGTTGTAGTCGGGCGTGGCTAGGTATTCGGTGTGGTCTGTTATGCCTGCGTGTTGGAATGCTTCCCTGCGTTCAAAGCAAGTACCGCATGCGCCACAATGCACTTCGCCGCCTTTGTAACAACTCCATGTCTTGGTGAAATCAACGCCGAGGAATTGTCCTTGAACAACAATGTCTGCCTTCGTCCAGTTCAAGAATGGTGCAAGCACGCCAAAGTCTTTTGTTGCGAAGCCATCGGTTGCAACGCACAACATGGCATCAGTTGCTTTGATAAACGCTGGTCGGCAATCAGGGTAAATGTAGTGATCGCCACCGTGTACGCCTGTCGCAATTTTGTTTGCACCAATGCTTACTGCCAAACCTGCGGCAATGTTTAACATGATGGCATTGCGGTTTGGTACAACAGTGATTCGCATTGTGTCCTCTGCGTAATGCCCGTCTGGAATTTCAATGTTGGGGTTTGTTAATGCTGACTGATCAAGCATTGCAGTCACATTAGACAAGTCAACAATGTGGTGGCGTGCTTCTAAGTCTTTTGCACATTGGGCGGCGTACAGTAGTTCTTTGCTGTGGCGTTGCCCGTAGTCAAACGAGACAAGCGTTAATTCATGTTCTTCGTGAGACAGCATGTGCGCCAATACAACACTGTCCATACCACCAGAAACGATTGCAACTGTTTTCATCTTTTCTCCTGTTGTTTGTTAATTGCTTTGCCTGCGTCTTGCAGATTTGTTTTCGCACCATCAACCAAATACAAGTGCAAGCCATCTGTTCTGTCTTTGCAAGTTATTGCACCATGCCGCTTGCGCAAGTGTTCTTCGTAATCATGCCAACTTTGTGCGCTTACCTGAATTGCATATCTTTGGTGGTAACGCCCACGATCAGAAAGGCAAACAGGATCAACGCCGTACTTGCGCAAAGTTGTTGCATGTTTGTACACGCTTGCCTTATCACCAATCTTTATTTTGGCAAACTCTTTGCCTGTCCAAATATCTAATGCGCCATACCTGTGTCCACTACCCCAAGACGATGAATCAACGCTGTACCAAGGCAAGTTGGCAATCAACTGCTTGCGTGTTTGTCCGAAGCCATGAAAGCATGTGCCATGTTCTTGTGTGCGCTTCATGCAAGTTGCCGCCCAACGGAAGCACGCTTTTGCTTCTGCACCAACCATGCCACCTAATGCGATGTACGGGTAATCCTTTGCAAGTTTGTCTAAATGTTTGAAGTCGCTACCTGTATGAAACACGGGTATTGGTTGCAAGTTAAGTTGTTCAAGTTTCTTTTGGTTGGTTGCTGTTGCCTTTGCGTCACGAATGACATCAAGATTTACATAGACAGTCAGTAAGTGTTGCCACCGTTTTATCCATGCGGCGTATTCAGTTATTTTTACCTCTGCGCCTTGCGTGAATGCGGAGAACGCACCACTGTCAGCGAACAACATTGGCTTCTGCCCCATGCCTTCAACCAGTTCATCTAAATCCATTTTCTTAAAGTAGTGATACGACAACAGAAACTTCGCTGGCTCTGGTGTTTGGTTGTTTAATGCCATGAGTGCATGTCGTGTTGTTGAGGGTGCGGCCGCTAAATAAAGATGCAGTCCGTTAGTGCGCTTGGTCGTAGCCATTCAGCAAACTCAATATGCGTTCGTCATCTGTGTCGCCTGCGAGATCGCCGTATGTGTTTTGCCAACGCTCATACACACTTAGTCCAACACGAATCTTGATAACGCCAGTGAAGTCGTCATCGTCATCGTGCGTACCAATGTCGCTAATCAAGTCATCAAGGTTTGGCGGTTCAAGCAATGCAATCAAATCATCTAAGTCGCTTGGCTCGAATAGTGTGCCTTCTAATCCTGCACCACTCACCAAGTCTTTTAACAGTTCTGCTAATGCGTTGTCGTCGTAACTTGCCAAGTCGTTTGCTTTGTTGTCTGCGAGCAAAATCTTTAACGCCTGTTCTTCTGTGCAATCAACATAGGTAATTGCGATCTCTGTCCAGTCAAGAGCAACCGCCGCCTTGTATGTGTGGTTGCCTGCAAGAATGTTGCCAGTTGGTTTGTGTACAACGATTGGTCGGTACTGCCCGTTGATATCAAGACTTGTTGCTATCGCGCCAACATCGCCTTGGCGAACATTGCGTGGGTGTGGTTGCACGCTTTCAATTGGCTGTGCAAGTTTGAGAAGTTCTTTGGTGATGTTGTGTGCCACGCTGTCTCCATAAGTGTCGCTGTTACTTGTAATCACAATATCAGCAATGTTGTGATTGTGGGGGATTCCCTGCCTGTAGCGTCAAATTACACGCTCACAGTTGCGTTGTGTGGCGAGTTATGAAGGTATGTGGGGCAATCGGGCAGGCTGTTTCACATGTGCATACAAACAGCGAAAGCCCCAACCGAGCAGGGGGCGCAAGGTTGGGGCTTTCGTATTTGTTTTGTTGTTAATGCTTCCAGTGCTTCGTCAAGTTGTGCGTCATGTATCCAGTTACGAATAGCAACATAACTGTTGCCGTTGGATATGGCATGGGTTGCTCGCCTTCAAGTCCGCCCATGCACCACAGCAATGCAACTGTGTCCAGCATAAACAAAACAAGTTTGGCACGCCGCCATTTACGCTTGTCCACGACTCTCATACAGCCTGCCCTTCTAACATTGAAGGGTGGTTGTACTGCGCAACTGTTGTTGGCAACTGGTGATGCACTTCGCTTATCAACAAAGTGTCTATGTTGGCAAGCACTAATGTCCAGCCACGCTTCCAAGGTGCGACATAACCCTCTACAGGGAAGTCACAGTCTTTCAGGTAAGCGTCACGCAACAATGTTTGTGCAACTGTTTCGCCGTAGCACTGTTCAAAGCCATCAAACCAACCAATCAAATGGTTTAGTTCCAATGCAAATGTTGTCAGTATCAAAACTGCATCGTTGGGGTGGCTAAGGCTGTGCAAGGCAATGCAAGTTGTTGCATCGTCAATGTTGTATGTCCATTCAATTTCGCCTTGGAACGAAACGCTTGACAGGCAGTTCATAAAGGCATTGTGCCAACTACCTTTCGGCGTTGTTGTTTCTGCGAGGCGTACTTGTCGTGCGCCATCAATAACCAAACGCACACGCTGATAACGGTACGGATGTTTCAAGTCTATTGGCATTGCTGATACTGCTCTTGGGTACATGTCTTGTCTCCTTTGTTGGGGGCTTGCGCCCCCAACTGCTAGTGGTTTATTTATTAGCAAACCAACGGACGAGTCCGTGTTGCTTGTCTGCACCTATTTTCTTTGCATCGTGCAATGCGTACAAGGCGTTGTACACCTGCTTCACTGGCTCGCCTGCCAAGGCGGCAAGTTCGTTTGCACTTGCTGTTTCAACTGCTTGCAACAATGCGTACACCTTTTCAATGCGCATGAGCACATCGTTGCTTCTTGGCTTGTACGCCTTCTTGTGCTTGCCTGTCTTTGCCTTTGCCTTTGTCTTTGCCTTTGCTTTAATGGCAAACCCATCAACAGCCAACGCTTGCACTAACGAGTCCTCGTCATCGCCCAATGTTGTTTCATCGTGCTTGGCAGGGACTGTTTGTGACGCTTCGTTATTGCGCACTACACGCAATGTTGTTTCTTCACTTTCAAGCACATTGATTTCGTCAATTGCGCCTTCCAAGATGTAGTCAATTGCTGTTGCACTGCCTACTCCGTAATCTGGAACAGCGCACACGAGGCGTACCTCGTAGAGCGTTATGTTCAAGTCACCTTGTTTGTATTTACTTGCCATGTTTGTCTCCTTTGTTGGTTTGTGTAACTGGCGTGCCACGCTCGGTCGTGAACCGATGTTGCCTGTCGCAAGGCGTGGCGATTGCTTTTCTTTTAGAACCGATCCCGTTTGTATGCGCCCATTCCGAATTGCTTGTCAAGCGACTGTCGCAAGGTTGTGCCATACAGGTCGTGTTCCCATTGCTCTAGGTCGTAGTCAAACTCATCTACAAAATCATCATCGTCAAACTCCAACAACAACGGTTCTGCAAGATCAAATTCTTTGTTGTTCTTTGCAGGCTTGTAATAGGTGCTTGTCTTTGTGTAGTCGTGCTTAGGCAATACGAACTTCGGCTTTGGCAAGTTAATCGTTTGCATTTCACTTAGCACTCCGTCTTCCACTCGCACATAACTACCCTCTGCCATTTCGTGTGTGTACTCAAACACAAGTCCACAACGCTTTGCAGTCTCTAACAGGATTGCTTCTGTGCTTGCGAAAATAACACTGCCCAACTTTGTTTGCCCAAACCACAACGGGCTACTTGTAAGTCGTGCCGCATGCAAACGGTTGTTCTTGTCAAAACTACGCAACCACAACAAGGCGGCGTTGCCTTGCACCTGTGCAAGTCGTGTGCGAAGAAGTTGCTTCTTTGGACCGTGTGCAATCAAGGCAAAGATTGCCTCGCTGTCAACTTGTCCATTGCGTGCATATCCTTCACACTTGCTAATCAAGTCAATGTGGTTTGTGCAATGTCCGTTGTGTACGCCTACAACTCCACCAACATCTATCGGGTGGTTGTTTGCTTCCACTTTTGGACTTCCCAAAGTTGCCCATCTTGTATGTACAACTCCAGTGTTGCCAACATTGTCCTTCAGCACCTTTGCAAGTTCTTTGCCTGCACAGTTATTCTTGCGAACAAATGTGCCACCCTTGCCATCGTGCCACGCAACGCCACTTGCGTCTTTGCCTCTTACTTCAAGCAAACGAAGTAGCACTCGTGCAACCTTCGCTGGCTCGCATTCGTTTCCAACTATTTGGAAAGCGCCTATTCCACACATAATTTGTCTCCTTGTTTTCTTTTGTTGTTTATGAATTGTTGCTTCGGACGGATGGGATATTGCCTGCACGCCGTACCAAGTACTCGCAAGCATCTGTGTCTAGCAACTGCATCTCGCCAAGTACTTTGGCAATGCGCTTTGCACCTTCAATTGCTTGTGGGCGGTCATTGCTTCCGTTGTACTCGTCCATCGTTTCAGCATTGCCAACCAAAGCGGTGTAACTCGTTTCGGTTTTGCATGCTTCAAAGAATGCTGTGTGCAGGGCAACCCATGCACTTGCATTCATGCCGTTCAACGAACCGTGATGCGCACGCATTTCAAATGTGCCATGGCGTTGGAAAGCATGCACATTGAATGCGTAGTAGCGGTCGTGCCTGCTTGCTGTGTTGCGCATGTTGGACGATGTTTCCCAATCACTCGCAAGTCGCTCTGTGCCTGCAGGTGTGCGCAACTGCGCCCAACGATTATTCACACGGCGAGGCAAAACAAAACCAGTGAATGCCCAACTCCATTTGCCATACGCACGAATGATTCGTGTTTGGTGTGCTTGCGAAAGTGTGTCAACTCCGATGTGGATGTGCATACCGCACGACTCGTTAATACGAGCACCTGCAGTTCGCAACACTGCCATCACAGTTCGCACTTCAGTCAAACCATCTGTGCCACTAAGGATTGGCGAAACAACTTCGCAACTACCTGTGCGACTGCTCAACGAACCGTCATACACAACTTTCCATGTTGGGCGAGTGCTGTGGTTGTATCCGTTGTCCTCGCATGCAATACCTGCCGCATGCAACGCTCTGGCGGCACTTGTTTGGTTTAGTCCGACACATTCAATTTCAATTCCGAATGTAAAGGAGTTCAACTGCACGAACGAATCAAGTTGTTCAACAGTAAGTGTTGCCAACGAACTGCCGTTGCCAATGCCAATCTGTACGCCAACTCGGCGTGGTGTGCGTGTTGGAATTTCTGTTGTGCGGTTTGCAAGTCGCAAGCCACCAATCCATGCGTAACGAGCAGTGGCAGGATCGGCGTATCCGCACACTTGCGCAATCTCGCGGAATGTATGTCCTTGGTCACGCAAGTCAAGCGCACGAATATATCGCTCTCTTGTTTCGGGTGTTATTTGCTGTGGCATTATTTGTCTCCTTGTTTAGTGGACTCAGCGATTCTGTGTCCGTCCCCTAAGTATATGCGCTGTTTATAGGCTTTGGCAAGCATCACATTTGCTGAGTGTTTGACCTGTTTGCGCTAGGAATTTATGATTTGGTAAGTCAAAACGCCTCTAGCGTCCAACATACACAGAAAATCATTGTCGCTTAAATGTTTGATTGGTTCATGGCACAACGCACGCTTGGCGAGTACAGAACGCAACTCAATAACAGTATTCGGATTCCAACCGCCACAAAGTTTGTGCAACACATCTGTTGCATTAGTGCCGTGAGTTATTTCTCCATCGTGCCACAACACTGCGACAGTCATTTTGATTTTGCTTTCTTGTTATTTTCTTTTTGAATGCGCCTGCATCGTGCGCCAGTTAAATCGTTGTGCATATACAAAAGTTCTGGTGGTCCATCTGGAGTCACATAAGTTTTCGGTCTTAGTTCTTCATTACATAATTCGCAAATAACTTTTCCAACGCTGTCATTTTTCTTTTTCATACCTTCCACCAATCTTTGCCCCATATTGCTGTCGGATGCACGCCAAGAGATTGACATGCAATCTTGTCTGCTCGTGCGTAATGCAAACCCTGTTGCGTTTCGCCGTTGCGCCATTTCTGCAATGTACCTGCATTCACGCCAAGCATTGCCGCCGCTTCACGACATGGCATGCCTTCAACCATTTCAATTAACGGCAATGGTGATAAGCGAACTGGGCGTTCCCGAATTTGTTTTCGTGCGCTGTTGTCCCAAATGTTTTCTACTGCAGGCGTGTCGCTCATCGCATGCCATCATCAACATTGTTTGTATTACGCCTCAGTCGGGTATGCGATTGCAAACAACAGTGAGCCACGGGCAACGCCGAGCACACCTTCAATGCGTGCCACATCGTCAATCCCTGGCGTAACTTTTTGGCACTCCCAACTTGAAACGAGTGGTTGCGAAATGCCAAGTAGTTGAGCCAGTTTAATTTGGCTGACATTTTCACGGCACCTCGCTTCTTTAATTGTTGTGGCGGCTATGCCACGCAACTCTGTTCTGTTCCGTCTTGCACTCATGTCGCTATCTCCTTTGATTTCATCATATCAATAGTTGTGGTACTTGTGTTGCTTCTACGGCAATCTAGATGTTGCTCGCCAATGTCCGATGCCTTTGCCATTGTTGTACAACTGTTGGGCAATCAACAGGTTGCAGTCTATGTTGCGTAATCCTTCAAGGTGGTTTAGCAGTGCTTCTTTGCCACACAGTTGGCGTACTGCCTTAATATGCACGCTGTTTATTTGTAGCAAGCCACTGTCCCAACTCTTATTCTTGTTGAGCGCATAAACCATTTCGCCTTTGGCATTCCACTTTGCGTTAATAGCGTTCGGGTTGCACCTGCTTTCTCGGTAGGCAATGTACGAAAACGGGTTTATTGGCAAGCCATACTCTTTAAGTTTTATGTTTATATCTTTGCCACAGCGTTTGCCTGTAGGCGTGTCAATTACGGCTTGGGCTGTAACTGCAACAACTGTGGTTGTTGTCGCAACAGGCGGCGTTGTAGTGCTTGTGGGGGGTGCTGTGATGAGGTAGCGAGTTACATCTATATCCCCTCGTTGATATGTCGTGTGGTTTGTGTTGCCAGTTTGTGCCGCCATAAACAAACTGCCTACGAATAAGCCAATAGTGGCTAGTGCTTTAATCATTTGAAATCTCCTGTGCTTGTTTTGCAAAGCGTTCTGCAAGTTTCAACATTGTCTGCTTCATTTTTGGTGGGCATGTTTCGGATAACTCACGAAACTGTTGTGCTTGTGAAAGTAGCGAGTCTTTGGTAGGCGCTGGCTCTGCCTTTGGTACTTGTAAAGGATACACACGCTGTTCCTGATTCTCGTTCATATTGGCTTTAGTTCTTCTACCAACCGTGGGTGTACCCGTAGTCCCTATTCTTGAAGCAGGTAGTGCAACTTTTGATACCACCCCATTAGGCACAGACATAACGGTATAAAGATTGCTACTCCAATCACCCGAGGCACTCTTGCGTTTAACAACACGCAACGCACCATGTTCAGCAAGTTCTTTCACTGCACGATCAAGCGTGGCAATAGAACAACGAGCACGCATGGCAAGCGTTCGCCTTGACGGCCAACATTGTCCAGTCTTGTTGTCTGCATACCTACGCAAACAGCAGTACACACGAACACTGCTTGCGCTTATAGGTAAATCTAATACCCATTCGGGAATGACTGCAAAGTACATTTGCGCTTCAATAACCGTTGGTGCGTTGATATCATTGCTCATGTACACATCCTTTCTGTAGTGGGTTTGGATTGCTGTTAGTGCTGGCGCTCTTTAGGCTTTGTCTCCTTGTAGAGCGTCAGCACTTTTGTTTAACCGCCAAAGAGTTGGGCAAACGATGATAGTCGCATTACAACCAATCCCTCGGTCGTATCGTCAGGCATCGCAATTAACGCAAACGGTCTTGGATCACCAATCGGTTTGGCTTGCTTCGATTGGTTTTCTGCCAATAAATACTTCGTCCATATTGCGCCAACTTGTGCGCCAGCCTTTACTTCAACACGCAAGTCGCCGCCCCACAGTTCTTCGTGGCGTGTATTTGCGCCTTGTATGCCTAGTTGTTTTCTTGCTCTGCGAGCCTTGCTATCACCTTTCGCACGATTGCGCTTTCCTCTTGCTGTCGGATCGCCACAACCTTTGATGCGCCTTTTACCATCATTGCCAGCACGCCCGAGAGTGCCAAACTTAGGGCAACCAGTTGCATTGCACTTATCCTGTTTGCCCTCACACTCACCCTTCCGTTCCAGTTGTTCTTGTGTCATGGTAAGCAATCCTATCAATGATGTTTGTTACTGCTTGTTGCATGCCTGCACTCCAACCAACATCAATTGCTGATTGGCATGTTGCGTACAGTTCGTCCAGTAATGCTTTGCGTTGCCCTGCTCGTGTTGTTGCAGGCTGATCAAACACTTGCTCATCGTTGTAAGCGATTCTGTAACTGTGAAACACATACGGGTGGCATTTGTCTTGTTGTTCTCGCAACATAAATACCTCGCCTGCTTTGTGCAAGTTGCTTAACACACCAGATATTTGTCCATGGTGCAAGTTCAACAACTGCCCGAGTGTGCGCCATGTAGCACCTTTAACTCCTGCGTCATACAGTGCATCAATTACCGCCTGTTGCCTTGCAGACAGCGTGCCGTTCTCTGCTTCACGAACTGCACGCTGATAACTTGCAGGACGCTCAACATAACCGCCAGTGCCGTTGTAAGGCACGAACATTTGTAAGTCGTTGCTCATAGTTCAAGCCCCTCACAATCATCGTCATCGCAGATGTATTGGTTGCAGTTGTCGCATGTTTGAAAGGTGTGCAAGATTTGTCCACCTTCATTAACTGCAACAATTTTGCCTTCACGCCAAAGTTCATTGTCAGGCGCATTGTCTCTTAGAACTCCGAGAGCCATTGCCCTTGCCCAGCGATCGTTGTCTGCT
>TARA_R110000823_G_scaffold149198_1_pt1 | contig 13204 bp, 8 predicted proteins | sample TARA_R110000823 | Tara Oceans TARA_R110000823 (sample SAMEA4397722) | marine metagenome | biome: Polar Biome; feature: [DCM] deep chlorophyll maximum layer (ENVO:01000326); material: water (ENVO:00002006), including particulate matter (ENVO:01000060) such as... | depth 20 m | reverse complement strand
AAACTTAAATTTATTAAATTAAACAGCCTTTTATCAGTCACAGATATAAACTTTAAGGATTCATTGAATTGATCTTCAAAATAAGCCTTTAAATAGCGCCTCACATATTCTTTACTAGTGACAACGTCACTGCTTATTACACCAATAGGAAAAGAATGCGTTATATCAACAATTGAATCAATAAAGCCATATTGAGACACTTTAAGCGGCACTTCATTATCAATGAATCGTGCAAGAAAGCACAGTGATGCATCAAGTAAAGTCTTCTCTCTTGAGACTCTGATAAGCTCGCGTGATACCTGAACATTAGTTTTAGTTTTAGTTTTAGTAAATGGGTAAGAAATCTCTCTTAATTGCAACTTAACACCAAACTTGCAACAAATAGGCGCAGCATATATAGCACTTTCTTCATTACTTACTACAATGATATTTTCTAAATTCTCTTCAAGCTCTAAAAACTTCTCAAAACCAAATGTTGATATATGCTCTATTTCATCTCTTTCGTTAAGTGATAATTCGCTTGGACTAACACACACATATTTATATTTCACTTTCATTTTATACCTCTTAATTAATTTCAGAAGTATGTTCACACAAAATAATACTCAATGAAATTAGTAACTTAGTATAAACCCAAGTAAGTAAAATAATTTCAAAAAGTTTTCTGTAAGTGTTTAATAAAACATAAAATTTATTTTAATTATTTTTTCCTTCACGCTGATGCGTGATAATTAATCTATTTAGTTCTTCTAATAATAATGGGAAATAGACTGGTAAAACCTACTATATTTACATATATAAATAATGGAGTTTTACCAGTGCAATGAAATTAGTAATGGTTCATTGAATCGCGTTCTAAGCGGATTTTTTTTCCTTTTTTCAAAACATCATTATGTTGAAGTAATAAGCAACCATATTTTCGTAATTGTATTTTATTGTTTTTTTCACTTAAAAATGGAGCAATTGAAACATGATCGATATTTATATCTTTCATATGTGAAAAACCAGCATCTATTTTTCCCATTCTAAATTTTTTCTTTTTATCTCTGTCATTTAACCAAATAAAATACAGCATTAATAAAGTTCTGAGTAATCGTAGTTGCTGAATATCGCTCTTGATCTGTTGCTTAGTTTTTCCAATGGTGTTTAAAGGAAGCCATAATTTATAAACTCCAATATAATTCCCTCGTTTGGATTGAACTCCCTCGTTTTTGCTTGGAATAAGTAGTAAATAGTTCGATTTACTTTTATCTTCACATTTATCACTAATAAAACCATTTTCGATTGTAGCGGTAAGCTTTTTCTCTATGCTATTCATTAATTCAATATCATTTAAATGCTCTTCTTCATTATAAAAAACACCTTTTTCTTGAATATTACGCAATGTATAACCGACTCCCAATTTTGATGCTGGAAACTTATGCATTCCGAGCGAGTAGCTCAAACCAATGGGTTTGTTATCTCTCAATTGAACATAACAACCAACACCAACATACGAAAGTTCCTTCATAAATTTAGGTAAATCTAAATATTCAAACTTGCTTAACGTTCGATCAATTGAATTTCGTATTGACTGCTTTATTGTTTTTACATTAGCGTTGCTAATTGATTTTCCTGAACCATCTATGTATGGGTTATGGTCATGGGCTAGATTAAATTTGTCTTCTAATGATTGTCTTATAGAAGCCGATTTTTCATAACTATTACCTAGAACTAAACGCTTATATGGCGGTACGATATTAAGAGCACTCGCAACGATATGAACATGTTGGTTTTTACAATCAGTATGCAGAACCGATAACCAATGGTGGTTAGTAAAGCCCATTCTAAACATGTATTCTTTAACTAACTTTTGCCACTGCCCTTTTGATAGATTCTCTCCCTCTTGTAAAGAAATAACGATGTGTTCAAGTGGTTTCTGAGTTCTTACATTTTTCTCTTCTAAATCATAAAACTCATCAATAAAGTGAGATAAATCCAGCTCATCCCCAAAAGACTTTATAACTTTACCTTTTGATAATTTATACATTGGATCTGGGAAGGATAATGACTCACTGCTACCTACATAGTGAATTGAGCTTTTAGTTAGACTTTCATTTTTTTCTACATCATCCCCCTTTGATTTTCCAAATATATAGCTAATCAATCTCTCGGCATTTCCTCGGTTAGATTTTGATTTAGTTGGTAAATATTGGATAATCATTTAGCTACCCTCTTTCTTTTTACATGAGAAAGTTCAGCCAATTCTTTTTCTGATAAAATGGCAAATGCTAAAGACTGTATGACATTTTTATTATTGAAATTACCTTGGTAAAATTTACACCAAATTGAAGAAATTGAATTTATTCTTTTAATGGAAACTAATGCATCATTTATAAATTTAATACTTTCTTCGCTGTTATTTGCCATAGAAGAAGCAGATAAATTTTCTATTGCAGAAACAAGGCGATTAAGCACATTTATATTTTCACTTAACTCAATAGCAACCTGTTTATTTATTGGTGGAATAGAGATAGAGGATTGAATTTGCGAATGCAAATTGGAAAGTAAATTACTTCGTATAAACTGACTATATATCTCGTAATTAGAAAGGAAGAAGAACTCATCTAGCTTTGCTTTCTCAGAAAGAGTTAAATATGTTGAAACGCGAAATAAGCGTTTACTCTTTTTGGGGACTATATTTTTTTTAGTCATAATCTGTTACCTCGATTACGACAAGAACTGAAGTTATCTCCTAAATTTCATTTATCCATAAGAACTTGTCTTATTTATATTAAAGTAAGAAGCGTGAGCTTCTTACTACCGTTAAATAACACTCAACCATTTATGGTTGAAGGTTAGCTTGACATACCCTGCTTCAATGTTTTTTTGAGTATATATTTAAATTAACACAACACTGTATTAATGTACAGTGTTATTTATTAGGGATTTTAATTGCATAGGTTTAAACGTTCCTATAAGTTAATCATGGGCTTATAGACAGATTTCTGGTTGTGATTCGCAACCTGTGAAAAAAATGTCTACCTGACTCGCCTTGTAGGAAATTATGCAGATTACTAGGCTGTTCATGTTGACCTACAATTATAAATAACAACCAGCACCAATTGATAACTGATTGCTATTTATTTTAGCCTAGCACCTTGGCATTAATCACTTCTGTCTACTTTTAGTTTTAAGATCACAGAGAATTAATCATGTCGCAGAATATCACTTCATCACGTTTTGAAGAAGATTTTTTCCATTCATATTGGTTATCTAGCTTCTGCTCATATGAGGCAGTCAGCAAACCATCTTTAACTCGTACTACAAATGGTGGTTTCACTCCTTCGTCCATGTAGCCATCAACTCTGAACATTACTTCAGAACTACTAATAGCTGGAGAAATACGTTTTTTATCTTCACCTGAATATCGTGCCATAACCACTGAACTGACGTTACGCATGAGTGTAGATACATTAATGTCGCCAGATAATTTTTGTTTAATAGCGTAATAGCCTGTCCCATGAAGACCCTTTACTTTTATCTTTTCTACAGAGTCAATATTGCAGGATATCTTATTCTCCAACTTTCCTTCCAGCACAGCCGCGGTGAAAACAGGCTTGTTTAGCGGGCCTAATTCAGGGTGCGACTTAGACGCCAAAACATCGTCGCCGGCTTGAATAGGAATCACATCGACCATTAGTTCTTCACTAAAGCCAATTTTATTACCCATCGAGGTGATAAAATCAAGGTCTGCTGACAAATTAAAGGCATTCAAAGAGCCGCCTCGGCGAGTTGTAGAAAGTTCGTCAATTTCGATAAATGATAATACTTTTTCATAACTGTCAGATGTTAATACAAGCAATCTCGGCGCAACCATTTTGTTTTGATAAGCTTTGCTTAATTCTGCGTATAGAAAATCACCATGTTCTTTTAGTTTATAATGCGCAACATAGCCGGTTGGATCGTCAGACAAATTAATCTTCGACCTTACTTCCATCATGCCACTTGATAGTAATCGAACCGTTTTTACTCCAAGATCTGATTGAGAGCCAATGATAGCACCTTGTTGAAATTTAGTGGATTTAATGTAAGTCTTAGCTTTATCAAGCTCTCCATCAGCTTTATCACTAACAACTTTTGGGAACCGAGAAACAATCGCTCCCAAATCTTTTTCTACACTAGTCGCAGATATGACATGTGTTAAATACTCAAAACCATAATAAACTGAACGTCGCCCCTTAACTGCTTTAAGAATGTCATCCTCAAGTTTTGCTGCATCAACTTTCTTTGCAACAACGACCCCTGTGGCCTCAGCAATTCGAGGCCCAAATGTCGCTACATTCTGCATTTCGGTAATTAAAAATAAATTCGCACTGCCGTCAGAAAAAGCATTTTCAACTTTTTCTGCTAATAATTCATCACTAGAAAGGTCAAAGGTGAGAATACACCTACCACTATTGTCTATCTTAGTATTAAGCCCATTAAACGAGTAAGTGATACTATCACGCCCTAGGTTGTTACGTTCTACTTCTGAAGATACTTGGTGTTCATACGTGTTTTTACAGAACTTGTGATCCAACTTTATTGATTTAGACATTGTGTCAAAATCAAAGGTAAAAACACCGAAATCTTTTATTGGTATAAGTACCTTTTTGCCAACCATGCTGGTAAAAAAACCTTCTTCTTTGTCCTGCTTAACAGAATTAATGATAGAGGCATTCATTCTTCGTTTTTCAAATGCGCTCGCTTTGTTATAAGCCTTTAACGTACCAAAGTATCCCGCAAACGGCATTTCAGGTTTGTAATGACCGCGATCAGCAAATAAAAAAGAGTCTAATAAAAAGTCACTGGCATCCACAACCCCCCTACGATTAACTTTAACTGATGCATAAGGGGTCTTGGGATCTGCATCCATTTCTATCGCATAGGCTAGCTGACTGCCTATGTTTTTTATAAAAAACAGCTCCAGACGCTCGTTGTAACCATTAATTGGTGCTGATGCCAGCTCAGCAGGTGCGCCTGTTAGGTTATCGTCCAAGCTCATATAATACTCATGAACAGAGTCAGAAGCATTAGCCATAAATGCTCCTGTAGCAAAAAATAATGTTAGTAATCGTTTCATATCATTCCTTTTTAATAATCAGTGATATAGTTATTTTGTGAAAAGAAGAACATCAGAAAATAGAGATAACAATTAGTATCAAGGTGATCGTAATTTGAACTGATTATTCTTCTTAAATTAAGAGTTTTTTGTGATAAAAATTAAATTATCAACAAGATTAAATGTCATTTTGCAGCTATTTAAAAAATCAGAATAAACTAAACATTTTTTTCTTCTTAGGCTTGTATACATCGCTAGAAAAGTAAGATGTTTTAATAGATGATGAGTTAAATATATTTATGCTCTCATGAACTGAGGCAGGTTTATTTCCCAAAGGTTTATCTTGAGTAAATGATGTAACAACACCGTCACCATAAATCATTTGCGGTGTAGCAAATGTTTGAAGAACAATGGTTCTATACGCATCAATTCCTACCGAGGAATAATTATCAGACCAATAACACTTGCCATTATTGGTTGGAACTTCTTTTTTTAACATATAGTTAGACCAAGCTGTCGCACGGTCATCACTACACATGATCTTTGTTAAGGTTGGCCAGTTAGCTTTATTAAGTACTGTAGGGACTAAATATAATGTGGTATTAAGCTTCATTTCAGCTAAGATATTTTCTTGACGCATACAGTATGGGCAGTCTATAGCACTGTACTGAATTATTTTTTCAGCGCCTGTACCATGTTTTAGTACTATGATACTTTCAGGGTCTATTTCTGATAATGCTTCCCTGCGAATTTCTTTTAAATCATTACCTGTAATTGCACCTTTTACATCCGCATGAAAAGCTTTGTCTTTAGTGAGTAGTAACTTGCCATCATAGTTAAATGGCATAATGCCTTTATTAGTTAAAGCAATGAAAAAACCTGGAGTTGGTGTTCTAGAAATACCTTTTATCTTGTACCTAGTCGTAGACTGAAATGATTTCATTGCTTGTTGCATTTGAGGGTCAATATCAGTCGCATAAGTTTTGAAAGAAGAAAGGACTAACATCAGTACCAATAATAATTTATTCATTTATTTTTCCTAATTAAATGTAACCACATTTTTATTGCTTAATATTATTTTCAGTACACATAATCCCCTTCCTCTAAAAAACTAGTTAGCCACGGAAAAATATTTAAAAACCACAACAAAAATAAATATTTATTAAACTTTCAATTAATTAGTGCTACTTTACCCCTTTTTTGTTAATCATTTCTAAGGCTAAAAGCTAACATGTTGTATGAAATTTTTGTAAAAGCTATTTCCCTTTCTAAAGGTGAACAGAAACAATATCTCGTTGAAATACAGCTAACCCACCCTGAACTATTCGATGAGTTACTGGAAATGCTCAACGATGATGAAGCAAGTAAAGAATTAGATACCCATTACTGGTCTTCGCTTATAGAGAATGAAAGCGCTGGTATCATCAATTCATCTCAAGACCTAACTGGCTCAATCATTAGCTCATTCAAACTTACTGAACTTATTGATAAAGGCGGTATGGGGAGCGTTTATAAAGCACAACGTTGTGACAATCAATTTGAGCAGACTGTAGCGATAAAAATCATACACAGCGAGCTTGAAAAAATCATTGGTGAACATGCACTAATTCGTGAAGCTGGCTTTATGGCTAAGCTCACACATCCGAATATCGGTAAAGTTTTTGATGCGGGTATAAGTGATGAAGGACATCACTTCATAGTCTTAGAGTATATCGATGGCTGCACAATTACCGAGAAATTCACAGAGTCAATATTAACTTTAAATGAAAAACTAAAAATATTTTGTGACTTATGTAACGCAGTCAATCACGCACATCAAATGCAAGTTATTCATGCCGATTTAAAACCAGCTAATATTCTGATCACGCAAGATAACCAAGTAAAAATTTTGGATTTTGGTATTTCCCGTATGTTTAATAGTCGCAGTAGTGATAGTTCTGCCGCATATACCTCATATTTAAATGCCATGACTGCAAGTTATGCTAGTCCAGAATTGCTCGCAGGTGAACGTTCCAGTATGTATAGCGATATTTATGCATTAGGTAAGGTGTTTTCGTTATTATTCGTTGAGTCAAAAACTAAACAAAAAACTATCATTCATAACTATCGGATAGAGTTAGAAGCGATAGTAGCAAAAGCAACCGCTGAAACAGCGACCGAACGTTATCCGTCAGTGCTCGAACTAAGAAATGACATTAATCGCTTTATTACTAACCATGTGGTTAGCGTATATAACGCTCCACTTTTTTATCGGCTACGAAAATTGACATTAACTCGTCATCCTCTTTCTGTTTTAGCAACTATAACTACTATGGTTATTTTTAGTATCTTAATGATTAATTTAATTACGCAATACCACGATTTAAAAAATGAAAAGTATCAAACTGATTTGATGTTAGAAAAGTTCTCTTTGGTTTTAGATTTAGATTTAGATGCAAAATCAGCAGTGGAAATCGCGTTAGCTAATAATTATGGTAGCCAAAATAAAAATGAACAGGCGTTAACGCTTTATAAAAAAATCATCTCGAGAGTTAGCTCATTAAAAAATAAGGATGTTGCGTTTGACGCAGGTAGTAAGGTAGTTAAACTGCTCATTAAAACACAGAAATATCAATTGATTGAAAGTACGTTAGTTAAATTAAAACAAGAGCTTAACTTCTTGCCTCAAGTAAACGTTCCCACCACAACATCCCAAGCAATGTTTTATCATTTTTATCTGAGTTTTACTTATCATAATAACCCTGATGAGAACCAAGGCTTATATAAACTAAATACACAATTGGTGCATGATGTTAAAGATATCTATTGGTCTACGTTAACAGATCAACAAAAAACAGAACTGAATTTTTCAATAAATAGGGATGAGGGGCATCAAGAGTTACTAACAACTAAAACTTCTTTGTATTATCCTGAGTTTAAAAAGAGTCCAAAAGAAAACAGGGTAATAAATTACCTTTTTAATGACATGATTGATGAAGATAGTAGATTAAAATATTTACCTAAATCACAGCAAGTCAGCACGTTTTTAGAGTCTAGCTCTATCTTTTGGACGAGTACGCATGTGAATTTTGTTACGGATGAAGAAACGAATCAAGCAACCTTCTCTGAGGGAATCACTAGATTTAAAGACTACAGTGGCATATATCAAGTCGATAACAATAGACTATCCATGGATTATGGTGAAGGGGCTGGTTCAGATTATTTTATTTATGCTTCCTCTTTATTCGCATTATCTGTCCCCGCGGATGGTGACCTCAATATCATGGCGCATAGTGATTTTTTGCATAACAATAAAACGTTGCCATGGACAAAAAAAGAGCTATTAGATAACGATTGGTATCACATTTACGATGGCGCAATAAACTCAAATGAGGGAGTTAAACCATCAATAGTCAATATTAGTTTTAAAAAATCAACGGCTCACTTTAAGCAAGGCAGTCAGGATATTCAAGGGCAATGGGATATAAATAATGAGCATTTATTTTTAAAGCTATCTAATAGTAATGAAGGGTCGATTCAGCTGGTTAAATCATTAAGCGATAATCACCTTGTTGTTGTTAAAGATGCTAATTCAATGTTGCCTTCTTTATTGGTAAAAGATAAAGCTTTGGCGGAGTTTATTATTCAATATTGGCGTAACCTTTTAGAATAAGTGTTAGCTTAATTATGATAATTCGTGTGATAAAGCCAAATTTTCTGGTACGAAGACAATTGCTTTGATAGAGTCCGCTGCATATTAAAAAGCATAACAGTAGTTTGATAAATAATACTATTCAGCTGTTATGTTTGTTGTTTTAATTTGGATATTTATATGCTTAAGTCACACCGCACTTCGTGTTATCTCCTTTCTACCCTATTAATTACTCATTGCTTTTTGGGGAGTGAGGCGAATGCCTTCTCGAAAAAGCTATTATCCAAAAGCCATGCAAGCACCTCGACAGAAATAGAAAAAATACTAGTAACAGGCTCTCGCATTAAACGTGCAGAATATGAAAGTGCCAACCCGATACAAATAATTACTTCGGCTGATATAAAAAACCGAGGCTTCAATACAGTTTATGAAGCATTACAAGCGAATACAGCAGCTAATGGCGCGAACGAAATTGGTGGTTCAGCAAGAAACATCGAAACCATGAGTTTAAGGGGCTTTGGTCCGAATAGAACACTCTTTTTAATGAACGGTAAGCGCGTAGCCAATTATCCACGTGTTTATGGCGGTGATTACAATGTATTTAATTTGGCAAGTATCCCGATTAGCGTTGTTGAGCAAATAGAAATTATCACTAGTGCCAGTTCTTCGGTATATGGCTCTGATGCCGTCGGTGGCGTGGTTAATATTATTACGAAAAAGAATATTAACGAGACAACGCTTGATGCTCAATTCACTACTTCTGATCATAATGATGCACAAAATAAACAGTTATCCCTCGTCACTGGCGATAGTACTGATAAATTAACGTGGACATTAGCATTAGAATACACCAAACAAGATATGTTTATTGGCAAGCAGCGCAGTTGGTTAGATGATCGCTTTGATACCCCTGCCAACCTAGAAGCACAGTCAGAATTTGATACACAATTACCACGTTCGCTTTCTGTTTTTACATTAGAAGATGATTGGGTAGCGTTAGATCCAGGTCAAGCGGCTTGCGATCAATACAATGATTTAACCTATACTAGCATCTCATTCATGGGTAATTATTGTGGTCGGGACGGCACTGGCGATAACTCTTTTATTAACGAAAGAGAAAACGTCTCTTTATACTTTTCAGGTGAATATCAGCTATCACAAAATCATACACTCACCTTTGATACCTTATATTGGCAAAGTAACGCGATTAACCTTACTCAAAAAGGGTGGAGTTCAGATTATTTAAAGGATGAAATAACCAGTAGCGACACATGGTCAGGTGATGGGCAATTTACAGTTGAAGACGGTACCTCGTATATGATTATGCGGGACTTTCAGCCTGAAGAGTTACTTAACGGTAAAGGCCAAGAAGAGTTGTTTGACGAACAAATGCTTAATACTTCTCTTACATTACAAGGGCTGATTTTTAATGACTATGATTACCAAGTTTACTTAAGCCACAGCTTAGCGAAAAACACACAAACAAGTTACCAATTAAAAAAAGAAGCGGCCTCTGATTATTACGTTAGCCATAACAATAATACAGGTGCGCTTAACGTAGATTTTGATAGGTGGTGGCAACCGCTCAATACCGAAGGATTTAACACCATTTTCGGGCTAGATAAATCAAGTTCAGATTCGAGTGTTACTAGTGTTGGTGCTAGTATTACGGGGCAAATCAATAACGTTACTCTTAACCCAATAAATTTTGCGACCTTTATCGAGCTTGAATCTTCGCAATATGACTTAAATGAACACCCAAGAACGCTTAACCAAGCAGGTCAAGGTTGGGTAGGAAAAACAGGTACTGAAGGTAGCGGAAAACGAAATAGATATGCACTAGGTGGTGAATTAAGATCATTAGTTGCAGATAACATAACGGTTGAATTAGCAGCTAGATACGATAAATATAATGATGATAGTTTAGCCAGTGTCGCGCCAACGTATAAATTAGGCATAGAATGGCGACCATTAAACGAGTTGCTGGTTAGGGCAACCCATGGCACAACTTTTCGAGCGCCAGATTTACATAATGTATTTAAAGGTATGTCAGGTAGCTATGGTTTTATGGGCGATTACGCGTTAATTGACTCGTGTAACGCTTTTAATGAGGGAAATTACGACGGCATTTTATTAGGTAATAATGACTTAACCTCTTTAGCTAAAACGTGTGATGAAGATTTTGATTTTAGCGGTTTTTATAGTGCTTTTAATGAGTCATCAGGTAATAAAAAATTAAAACCCGAAACTGGCTATACCACAACCGTTGGTTTCGTTTGGTCTCCTGATAATAATACTGCGATAACGTTCGACTTATACAATATCAAGCTAAAAAATATGGTTGTACCTGACAGTTTGTATAACATTAATATTAACGAGTATTTGTGTTTAACTGGGCAATTAAGTTTGACTGAAGGTACTTGTACTACAACATTAGCCCAAATAGATAGAAATGGTGAAGCGGGCTATGACTCATTTAAAATTAATACCGTTCACACCAGTTTTATTAATTCGGCAATGAAGGAAACAACAGGCTTTGATTTAGGGTTAAACTTAACATTTCCTTTAAGTGATAATTACCAGCTAATACTTGATTCAACATACAACCATGTATTTGAAACTAAAGTACAAACCTATGCTGACGAGTCTATCGACAATAATTACCGTGATAATTATTACAATTACGATTTGCGCTCAAAAATCAATACTGTACTCACCTTAAAAGCACAGCAATGGCATATTTCATTAACACATATTCGTTATGGCTCTACACCTAATAACGTTGACCGTGGCGATTGGGAGCAACTTGAAGAAACACGCTATGCGCCTCTAAATTTGTATAACATGGTAATGCAATATAAATTTGCTCAACAAAAATTAAGTTTTGGTATTATGAATTTATTCGATAGTAGAGCAAGATCAGATGCTTCCCAGCAACAGTACCCTTACTTTAATACGAATGTTTACCCAATTAATTCGGTTGTAATAGGCAAGCAGTATTCGCTTGGTTATCAATTAGTTTTTTAAAACTAAATTAGAGTCTGAATTAAAACTTGAGTTAAAACATAAATACATGACGGAGCAATGAAACAGTTAAAAGCGACATTAAAATAAAATGTGGCTTTTAATGTTTGTTACGTCGATTCATAAGTTATTTTGTGGTTGTTATAGTATTTTATTTAATTCATAGTTAGGAAGGTGGCGATTGAGTTTACTAAACATCACTACTACCAAAACATTTAACACCAATGAGCTAGGTAATGATTATTTTGTCGGAGATATTCACGGACAGTATTCCCTATTAATTGAACAGTTAAAAAGTGCTGATTTTAACTTTAAAACTGATCGATTGTTTTCTGTTGGCGATATTATAGACAGAGGTTCAGAGTCTGAAAAATGCTTAGAATTATTAATAGAACCTTGGTTTAACTCGGTATTAGGCAACCATGAACAATTGTTTTTACAAGGATTTAGCAATGCCAGTTTTTGGAAGGTACTTGTTGATAATGGCGGTAATTGGATTAACAACAGGCTTAATAACCCAAGTAAATTACTCGCTTGGGCACATTTAATTAGAATTAAGATGCCCTTATCATTCACCGTAAAAAACAATAGTGGAACCATTGGCGTGATCCACGCAGATGCACCTGCAAACTGGAGTGAATTAGAAAATTTAGAAATAAATGAACAAAGTGTTATTCCCTTTATTTGGTATAGAAGAAATTTAATAGAGCCTTCAGGAACAACTATTAACAATATTGATGCGGTAGTTCATGGCCATAACTCACTTGAAAGTCCTGCTGTAATTAATAACCAAATATGGATAGATACCCTGCAAAAAACCAATGAATTAACTATTTTACAAGACTCGGAAATTTTTTATTTAATAAAAGGTAAAAATTAGCATGGAAGAAAAAGAAATTATTGAGCTAATTAATGGCTGGCAAAAAGGTGAGACAAAAGCTACACAGTTATTAATGAACTTCGCCTATTTGAAAATAAAGGACTATGCAAAATTAAATCATGATAATTTACCTGAAGACGCCAATACCGCTATTATTAGCATGTCGGCTACGGATATAGCCCACGATGCTTATATAAAACTTTCAAAAGCTGAGTCCTTAATATCTATTGAAACACAACGTCAGTTTTATAGTTATTTAAATTCTGCGGTTAGAAATGTATTTATTGACCATTACCGAAAACAGGTAAAAACCAAGTCACGCAACCCTGAAAAAACACAGTTCAGTTCACTAAAAGCTTTAAATGCAATCGATGAAAGTAATCATCAAAATACCGCCATTATCACTATGAGCAGCGAGATTGAAGAGTTATCAAAACAGTTCCCTCGTCAAGCTGAAACTTTAGAACTGCGTTATTTTGCTCAACGAAGTAATAAAGAAATAGCGAGATTACTGGATGTATCAGTAAGAACTATTGAAAACGATTTACGCTTCGCTAAAGCTTGGCTAAAAAAGAAATTAGCATAA
>TARA_R110000823_G_scaffold21133_11_pt1 | contig 13211 bp, 16 predicted proteins | sample TARA_R110000823 | Tara Oceans TARA_R110000823 (sample SAMEA4397722) | marine metagenome | biome: Polar Biome; feature: [DCM] deep chlorophyll maximum layer (ENVO:01000326); material: water (ENVO:00002006), including particulate matter (ENVO:01000060) such as... | depth 20 m | reverse complement strand
ATCTCTTCGTTTACTTATACTACATCTTAAAGATATTTATCCTAAAATGGATTTAGTAAATGGTATACCAAAAATGTTAAAGGAGGGTGTATCTCCAAATGATGCATTTGAATTTAATGAGGATGCTTATTATGCTAAACAGTTTGGTTTGTGGTCACACACTAGTGTAAGAAAAGATAAGTTTGATTGTTTTCCACAACCAGAGTTAGTAGAAATGTTAAAAAATATATAATATTAAAAAAAGATGAAGTTTAGAAATAAATGGAAAGCTCCAAATAAACAATGGGATAAAATAATGATAAGGTTTAGAATATCATTATTAGATATCTTTTGTCTTGAATTAGATATATCAAGAAGATTTTATTTACTTACAGTACTTAATTATACTATTAAAAATAGATAATTTATATAGCATATTTAAAAGCCTAGGTTATTCTACTTAGGCTTTTTTTATTTAAACTTCTACAGTTTAAACTTTTTTTGTATATTTGGGTTAAATAAAAATTTAAACCAATGGAAAATCCAGAAAATTTATCAGCAGAAGAACTTGCATTAAAGAAAGAAGAAATGTTAAAGTTCTATGAGGAATCAATGCCTTATTTAGATTCACAATTAAAGTATGAAAAAATGCTTTGTGATATTGATGAAATGAGATTTAAAAGATCTCAAATTCAAATGCAGTATGCAATGATGATGGCTCCTCCCGAAGAAGATGATAATGAGTCATTAGTACCAGAAACTGCATCTCAACCATCAGCTTTTAAAAATAGAAAGCTTAAAACAAAAGCATAATGGCTATTGTTAAACAAGTTCAGAAAAAAACAGTAATGTCTAAAAAAGATATTATTAAATTTCAGCTACTTACTCACTGTTATATAAATAGTATAACAGTGAGTAATTCTGATTTAGAGTGTTTAACACTACTTAGTACTACAGGTCGCATAGAACTTACTCATTTTTGTTATGATGCTGCAGATGAACATAAAATTTTTAAGTCTCAACAAACTGTTAGAAACTGTATTAATAAGTGTGTTAAAAATAAACTTATTAAAAAAGATAAACTTAATAAAAAAATAATTTTTATTAATAATGTTATTAAAATTGAAACAGAAGGAACTATACTTTTAGATTATAAATTTCTTGGGAAATGAAACCTAAAAAATCAAGATTATTATATCAAGAAATAGCAGAACAAAAAGATTTATCAAAACATTTAGTAGAAAATTTATTAGATTTTTACTATAAAAATGTAAGAAGTTTATTAAGTGAGTTATATCACCCTAGAATAAATATAACAGGTTTAGGTGTATTTGTTGCAAGAAAAAATACTGTAAACAAAGCAATACCTAGATTTAAAAAATATTTAGAAAATCATGATACATCTACTTATTCAGCATACTATAATAAAAAAATGTTAGAAGAAAAACTAGAATTTTTGTATTCAATAAAAGATCAAATTGAAGAAGAACATAAAAGAAAAGAAATGTTTATAAATAATAGAAACAAAAAAAATGTTTAGTCTTAAAAAAATATGGACCAATAAAAAAGAAATTTTTGAAGGTATTAAAAATTCAGTAATGAAAGATCAGTTTATAGAAAGTGTTTCTATACAAAGAATGGGCATATGTAAAAAGTGTCCTGAATTAGATTTAAAAGGAAAAAAATGTGATGTACCAGGAACACAACCATGTTGTGGCAATTGTGGATGTTCATTAAAGTTTAAAACAAGATCACTTTCTTCTGAGTGCCCTACAGGTAAATGGAAAGCTTTATTAACTGAAAAAGAAGAAGATAAATTAAATAAATTATGAGTATAATATTTAGAGAAGAAGATCATAGTTATACAAGTTCTGATGAACATAAGATACCTTGGGTAAGTGTTACTACACTTACATCTCATTTTAAAGAACCTTTTGATGCAAAACATGTAGCTCAGAAAGTTTCTAAGAGAAAAAATTCTAAATGGTTTGGTATAACACCTAAAGAAATACAAGAGATTTGGAAAAAAGAATCTCAAAGAGCTATGGGTCTTGGAACATTTTATCATAATCAAAGAGAAGATGATTTATGTTCTTTAGCTTCTATTGAAAGAGAAGGAGTTATTGTACCTGTATTCTCTCCAATAGTAAAAGAAGAAGGAGTTAAACTTGCTCCAAAACAAAAATTAGAACCAGGTGTTTATCCAGAACATATGGTTTATTTAAAATCAGCAGGTATATGCGGACAATCAGATTTAGTTGAAGTTGTTAATGGTAAAGTATCTATTGTAGACTATAAGACTAATAAAGAAATAAAAATGCAATCTTATAAAGATTGGGAAGGTATTTCTCAAAAAATGAATTTTCCAGCATCTCATTTAGATGATTGCAATTTTAATCACTATGCATTACAATTAAGTATTTATATGTATATTATATTAAAACATAATCCTAAGCTTCGACCAGGTAATATGTTTATATATCATGTGCAATTTGAAATAGAAAGTAAAGATCAATATGGTTATCCTGTAACTAAACTTACAGAGCAAGGAGATCCTGTTGTACAAGAAGTATTACAAATACCAGTTCCTTATTTAAAAGATGAAGTTATATCAATAATTCATTATTTAAACGATAATAGAGATAAATTAAAAAAGAAATAATTATGGCATTTACTACAAAATTAGATACAAATGTTGTTTCAATAGGAGTTAGTTCAGGTTATGTTTATACAACATCTGCAGCTACAATTGAGTTAAACAATGTTGTAGCATATCATACTTATATAAAACCTGATGGTACAGTAACTGAATTTACAGCATTATATGTAACTGGAGCACCATCATCAATAATTGTTACAAATACTTATGCGGCAATTGATAGTATAATAAATCCATAATATGATAGTTAGATTATTTGATATACAAAACAATACTGTTATACCAACAGAACATTGCTATACATTAAAAGCATTAAAAGATATAATGGAAAATTATCCAGAAGATCATTTAAAAATTTATCAGTATTTATTTTACATGACTTGTCCTAGTCCTGATATAAATCCTTTCTTTTATACACCTGAAGTTGACAAAGAATCTTTAATATTAGAACAGATAGATGCTGAATTTTCAACTGAAGATGATGATGTTTGGGCAGCCTTAAAGTTTTGTCAAAAAATGTATGAAACACCTACTTCAAGAGCATACAATGGAATATCTAAAGCTCTAGATAATATGGCTAGATATATGGGTAATACACCTATAACTGATGGACGAGATGGTAATATAAATCAAATTAGAGCTGTAGCTAAAGACTTTGATTCAATTAGACAATCTTTTAAAGGTGCTTATAAAGATTTACAGGATGAACAACAAAGTAGTGTAAGAGGAGGAATTGGCTTAGGCTATGATCAATAGAATCTATGAAAACAATAATTCATGTCAATCAACATATAATTAAAAAAAATTCTAAAACAGGAACAGTTAATCCTGTTCTTACTTGTAAGACATATAAAACTAATACCTATGCTCATGAAGCAATTGTATATGGGCAAGATGGTAAAGAGGCTGCTAAAATAATATATAGTCCAGATAAACCTTTATCATGTGGAGCAAAAGTTTGGATTGAAACTCAAAATGAAATAAAAACAATTATCAATGAGTGAAATATATCAAAACATACCTACTTGGGATAATGGTACTTGGACTAATACAGATTTTGAATCTAGAGAAGAATTTGCAATTTATATAAAAAATCTTTTTAAAGAACCTGGTCAATATGCATTTGATAAAACTAGTTTAGAATTTAATGCTGAAGCTGTTAAATTTAATGAACAAAACTTTTATTGTGAGGCTCCTTTTAAATCTAGAGACTTTGTAAATTATTGGGAAAATGAAAAAAGAAAATGTAGAAAAGGAGTAATTTATAAATCAAAAACTAAAACTTGGTTTATACCACGAGATTATTATATGTGGTTAAACTTCTTACCTATTTTTAATAAAGAAATACAAAAATTTGGATTTGCTGATATTAGAGATGCTCAATATCATATGGCTCTTTATGAAGTATTAGCAGAACTTAATTTTAAACATGTTGCTATTCTAAAAAAAAGACAGATAGCATCTTCTTATTATCATATGGCTAAACTTATAAATCAACAATGGTTTGAAGAAGGTGTTACATTAAAGATAGGTGCAAGTCTTAAAGATTATATAAATGAAAAAGGATCTTGGAAATTTTTAGATGAATATGCTGCTTTTTTAAATGAACATACTGCTTGGTATAGACCAATGAATCCAAGTAAGGTTATGATGTGGCAACAAAAAATTGAAGTTAGAAAAGGTGATAGAAAAACTGAAGTTGGTTTAAAAGGAACTATACAAGGTATGTCATTTGAAAAAGATCCTACAAATGGAGTAGGTGGTCCAGTAAAATATTTTTTTCATGAGGAAGCAGGTATTGCACCTAAAATGGATAAGACATATGAGTATATGAGACCTGCAATGAGATCAGGACTTACTACTACTGGATTATTTATAGCAGCTGGATCAGTAGGAGATTTATCTCAATGCGGTCCATTAAAAGAAATGATATTAAATCCTTCTTCTAAAGATGTATATGAAATAGAAACAAACCTTATTGATAATAAAAATACTATTGGTATTTCAGGATTGTTTATTCCTGAACAATGGTCAATGCCTCCACACATAGATAATTATGGAAACTCTCTTGTAGAAAAAGCTAATATAGCATTACAAGAACAGTTTGATAATTGGAAAAAAGAATTAAATCCTGAAGATTATCAATTAAGGATATCTCAACATCCTAGAAATATAAAAGAAGCTTTTGATAATAGATCAATATCTGTATTTCCTACACATTTACTTGCAGCACAATCAAGAAGAATAGATGAAAAAGAATATGGATATGAGTTCTTAGATATTTTTACAGATGACAATGGTAAACCTATAGTTAAAAAAAGTAATAAACAACCTATAAAAGATTTTCCAGTAAATAAAAAGACTGAAGACAAAACAGGATGTTTAGTTGTATGGGAAAGGCCTAATAAAGAAAAACCAGATTTTGGAAGTTATTATGCATCTATTGACCCTGTTGCAGAAGGTAAAACTACTACATCAGATTCTCTTTGTTCTATTTACGTTGTTAAGAATTCTGTAGAAGTTACTAAAATATCTGGTACAGAAACTGAAACCTATATTGAACAAAGTAAAATAGTAGCAGCATGGTGTGGAAGGTTTGATGATATTAAACAAACTCATCAAAGATTAGAACTTATAATAGAATGGTATAACGCATGGACTTTAATAGAAAATAATATTTCTTTGTTTATTAATTATATGATAAGTAGAAAAAAACAAAGATATTTAGTTCCCAAAAGTCAAATAATGTTTTTAAAAGATCTTGGTGCTAATTCAAATGTATTTCAAGAATATGGTTGGAAAAATACAGGAACTTTATTTAAATCTCATATGATAAGTTATGCCATTGAATATGTTAGAGAAGAACTTGATCAAGAAACTAAAGAAGATGGAACGGTAGTTAGAACTACATATGGTATAGAAAGAATTCCTGATCCAATGCTTATAAAAGAAATGCAAGAATATGCTGATGGAGTCAATGTAGATAGATTAGTATCTTTTGTTGCACTTGTTTCATTTATGAGAATTCAAGAATCTAACCGAGGTTATACAAAGGAGACTATAAGAGATGATGCAGCTAAAAACTTGCAAAAGTCGGATAATTTGTTTAAATTAAATAGTAGTCCGTTTAGGCATTTAGGTAGAAAAAACAGACAAGCAAATGGCAGTTCTTTTAAAAAATCTGCATTTAAAAATATTAAATAATAACTATGCAAGTATATAATGCACTTCAATTAAAAAAAGGAGCTAAAGTTGAACAAAATAGAATGGGTTCAATTACACAACCTTTACAATTTTTATCTAGAAAAAGAAAAGATGATGAGTGGGCTGCTTGGAATTTAGACTGGTTAGAATGGAATGGTGTAAAACAATTACAATTAAGTTCAAGAAGATTATCAAAAAATTATAAATTGGCTAAAGGTCATATTGATAGATCTGATTATATTGTTGAAGAAGATCTTGAAACAAGAACTATTATTGATACATTAATTGAAAATGATACTTCTGCATTAGAACTAAAGTTTTATCCCATAATACCTAATGTTATAAATGTATTAGTAGCTGAATTTGCTAAAAGATCTACTAAACTTACATACCGTGCTGTAGACGAGTTTTCATATAATGAAATGCTTGAGAAAAAAAGAGAGATGGTAGAGAAAACTCTAATGTCTCAAGCTGAAGTTAAAATTCAAGCTGCTTTACTTGAACAAGGTTTAGATCCTAATTCTGAAGAAGCTCAACAACAATTATCTCCTGATAATATAAAAAGTTTACCTGAAATAGAAGGATTTTTCAAAAAAAGCTATAGATCCATGATTGAAGAATGGGCATCACATCAACATAAAGTAGATGTACAAAGATTCCATTTAGAAGAATTAGAAGAAAGAGCTTTTAGAGATATGTTAATTACTGATAGAGAGTTTTGGCATATGAGAATGATGGAAGATGATTATGATGTAGAGTTATGGAACCCACTTCTTACTTTTTATCATAAATCTCCAGACTCAAGATATATTTCTGAATCTAATTGGGTAGGTAATAGTGATATGATTACTGTATCAGATGCTATTGATAAATATGGCTATCTGATGACAGAAGATGAATTAGAGGCCTTAGAATCAATCCATCCAGTAAGAGCAGCAGGATATGCTTTAGGTGGATATCAAAATGATGGTAGTTTTTATGATGCAACACAATCTCATGCTAAAAATACTCAAATGCCTTCTTTAGCAATGCGTCAATATAATAGTGCAATGTCTTCAAATATTATGGGTGGGGGTGATGTAGTTCAAGAAATTTTATCTCAGAGTGAAGATTATGGAACAGAAGCTGCTAGAGATTTAATAAGAGTTACAACATGTTACTGGAAGTCACAAAGAAAATTAGGACATTTAACTAAAATAACAGATCAGGGTGAAGTTTTAAATGAAATAATTACAGAAAATTATAAAATTACTGATAAGCCTGAATATGATAATAGATTATTTAAAAATAAAAATAAAGATAATTTAATTTTTGGTGAACATATTGAATGGATATGGATTAATGAAGTATGGGGTGGTATTAAAATTGGACCTAATCTTCCTAGTTATGCTGGAATGAACAATCCTTCAGGAATGACTCCACTTTATTTAGGTATAGATAAACCAAAACCAGGACCACTTAGATTTCAATTTAAAGGAGATAATTCTTTATATGGTTGTAAACTTCCTGTAGAAGGTTCTGTATTTTCAGATAGAAATACAAAGTCTACAGCTTTAGTAGATTTAATGAAACCTTTTCAAATAGGTTATAATATAGTAAATAATCAAATAGCAGATATTTTAGTTGATGAGTTAGGTACTATTATAATGTTAGATCAAAATACTTTACCAAAACATTCTATGAATGAAGATTGGGGTAAAGGTAATTTAGCTAAAGCCTATGTAGCAATGAAAGATTTTCAAATGCTACCTCTTGATACATCCATTACAAATACTGAAAATGCTTTAAATTTTCAACATTTTCAAAAACTTGATTTAGCTCAAACTAATAGATTGATGTCTAGAGTTCAATTATCTAATCATTTTAAACAAGAAGCCTATGACGTAATAGGTGTTAATCCACAAAGACTAGGACAGCAACTTTCACAAATGACAGCTACTGGTGTTGAGCAAGCTGCAAATGCATCCTATGCACAAACTGAAACATATTTTATACAACATTGTGATTATTTAATGCCTAGAGTTCATCAAATGAGAACAGATTTAGCTCAGTACTATCATAGTACAAAACCTTCTGCAAGACTTACCTATATAACTTCAGCAGATGAGAAAGTCAATTTTGAAATTAATGGTGTAGATATGTTAATGAGAGATTTAAATATCTTTACTTCTACAACTGCAAACCATAGAGCTATATTAGAACAGTTAAAGCAAATGGCTATGCAAAACAATACTACAGGAGCTTCTATTTATGATCTTGGTAAAATTGTTCAATCTGATTCTGTTGCAGAACTTAATGCTGCTATGAAAGATTCAGAACAAAAACAACAGCAACAGCAGCAACAACAAATGCAGCAACAGCAACAAATGCAACAAGAACAAATTCAAGCTAAACAGCAAGAAGAAAAAATGAGAGTTGATTTTGAATCTATGGAAGGTGAAAAAGAAAGACAAAAAGATATTCTTATTGCTGAAATTAAAGCTGCTGGATATGGATCTGTAGTTGATATTAATCAAAATCAACAATCTGATTATAAAGATCAGATGGATAATATTAGAAAAACTGAACAATATCAACAGCAAACTCAAATACAAAGAGAAAAGCAAAGTAATGATATGATGAAACATCAGCAAAAAATTAGTATTGAAGAACAAAAAATACAAGCTCAAAGAGATATAGCTGAAAAACAATTACAAATTGCAAAAGAAAATAAAAATAAATATGATGTAAAATCTATTAAAAATAAGAAGAAGAAATAAGTTAGCTATATAATGTAAAAAAATTAAAACTTTTTTTAATGAATTCTAAATTTTTAAGATTTATTTTTAGTATATTAAAGTAATAACCAACAAAAAATAATAAATGGCAGATAACTTAAATGAGGAAACTCAAATGCAAGACTCTACAACGGTAGAGGAACTAGATGTAAATCTTGATGAAATTTTTGGAAATGTAGGTGCAGAAAATGTAATGTTACCTAATGATTCAGAAACAGAAGAAGAAAAAAAATCAAACCTCTTCTCTAAACCAGAAGAAGTTGATACAACGTTCATTGACAAGACTGAAAGTAAAACAGCTCAAGAAAAAATTGATTCAACTCCAGATTCTGTAGTAGAGGAAGCTTTATCAGAGTTAGATGAAGCTATTACAGCAGAAGAAACAGATGATGGTAAACCAGGAAAACGTAAATCAGATAAAAATGCTCTTGTTGAATTAGCTAATAAAATGATTGAAGAGGGAACTCTTTTTGGATTTGACGATGATAAAGATTTAGAAGATTACAGTACTAAAGATTTTAGAGAATTATTTGAAGCAAATTTTCAAGATAAAGAATCTAAAATTAGAGAAGATACTCCAAAAGAATTTTTTAATTCTCTTCCTGAAGAACTTCAAGTAGCTGCAAAATATGTTGCTGATGGTGGAACAGATTTAAAAGGATTATTTAGAACTCTTTCTCATGTAGAAGAAGTAATGGATTTAGATCCAGATAATGAAAATCATCAAGCTGAAATTGCAAGACAATACTTAACAGCAACTAATTTTGGTTCTCCTGAAGAAATACAAGAAGAAATTGAAACTTGGTATGATATTGAAAAGCTTGGAAAAAAAGCTCATCAATTTAAACCAAAGTTAGATGCAATGCAAGAAAAAATTGTTGCTCAAAAACTTGCTGAACAAGAACATAAACAATCTCAACAAGATCATGCAGCTAAAGAGTATATGGATAATGTATATACAACTTTATCAGAAGGATCTTTAGGAGATTTAAAACTTGATAAAAAAGTTCAAAATCACTTATATGCAGGATTAGTTCAACCTAACTATCCATCCATATCAGGAAAACCTACAAATTTATTGGGACATCTTCTTGAGAAATATCAATTTGTAGAACCAAGACATGATTTAATTGCAGAAGCACTTTGGTTACTTTCAGATCCAGATGGATACAAAAATAAAGTTAAAAATCTTGGTAGTCAAGATGCTGTAGCTAATACAGTAAGACAATTAAAAACTGCTCAGTCAAAGAAAAATGTTAGTTCTTCAAAAACTAATAATCAAGACTCAACAGCAAGACCAAGAAATACAAAAAATACAGTACAAAGAAAGAACAATATGTTCAAAAGATTTTAATTAGTAAACAATAAAAACAAATAATAAATGGCAACTCCAGTTTTAAACAATGGTATCTTTCTACGGGATACAGCTTACAATGCAAGCTCACACGTAGACTCTTACCACTTAGTAAACATGTTGAAAGATGCAGAACCAATGGATTTAGGTCCAGTTGACTTATGGGCTATGGCTCAGAAAGTTGAAATGCCTCTTTATCAAATGTCTAGCTTTGGTGGTAAGAATGTAATTGAAGTAGATAATGCTCGTGGAGAGTATAAATGGCAAACACCAGTATCTAGAGATCTTCCTTATGTAATTGAGGATATTGATCCATCATTAGCAAACACAAGAGGTGCTGATGGTAATACTTTCCGTATTAAACTTAGTAGCAGAGAATTTGGACATGGTGATATCATCACTTATGACAAGTACAATGGTGCAGAGCTTTACATTACTGATACAGACATTCTACCAGTAGGTGATGGATTTATCTATGAAGTGCAGATGGTTAACAATAACAATACTGCAACTTTTAACTCTGTTTTTTTAGCAAATGGAACTAAGTACTTTAGAAAAGGTTCTGCTAGAGGTGAGTATGGTGAAAGATTTTCTGACATCACTACAGGTACAGGTTTCCGTGAATTCTACAACTACGTAGGTGGAGCAGAAGCACATGTACACTATTCAGTTTCTTCTAGAGCTGACCTTATGATTAAAGGAGGAATGAATGCAGATGGTACTGTTCCAGTAACAGAGATCTGGAGAACTTCTGGTGATAATGTAGATCCTTCTGTAGCTTCTTTAGAAGATATGGTTAAGGTAATGGGTAAAGATAAAGTAAAAAGAGCATTTGATAATGGTGACCTTTCTAGATCTTTCCTTACTAACATGGAAGCTGCACATTTAACAAAAGTAGCAAATGACATTGAGTCTTACCTTATGTGGGGACAAGGTGGTAGAGTTAGACAAGATGGTCCAGATGATTTAAGACTTTCTGTAGGTCTTTGGGCACAACTTGATAATTCTTTTAAAAGAGTTTATAATAAAAATAACTTCAACCTTGATTTATTCCGTTCTGAAATTTATAATTTCTTTAATGGAAAAGTTGAATTCCAAGGTCCAGATCCAAAAAGACAATTAATTGTTCAAACTGGTATGGGTGGAATGAGAATGGTTAATGAAGCTATTAAAAGAGAAGCTGTATCTTCTGGACTTGTAGTTCAAGCTGCTGATATAGGTGCAATCACTGGTCAAGGAATGGACTTGAACTTTGGTTTTGCTTATACTTCTTATGTAATTCCTTTCTTAGCTAATGTTAAGTTTGTACTTAATCCAGCATTTGATAATGTTAATACTAATGATGTTGAGAACCCAATTATTGATGGATTCCCATTATCTTCTTATTCATTCATTATCTTTGATATCACTGATAACACTAATGATAATATCTTCTTATTGAAATTATCTTGGGATAATCAACTTAAGTGGTGGTATCAAAATGGTACAATGGATTATATGGGACGTAGCCAAGGATTCCAGTCTTCTGGACAATTCAATGGTTACCGAGTTATGATGTCACAAACAATGCCAGCTATTTGGGTTAAAGATCCAACTAAGGTGTTGAAGATTGTTATGAGAAATCCAATTACTGGAGGTTCTTTCTAATCTAATAATAAATTTACCAAAAGGGAGAGGATTAACTTTCTCTCCCTTTTTTTTTAATAACCAATAAAAAAAACCAAAATGTCAAACAAAGAAAATTTTACAATGGTGGAAACACCAAAATCAGGTATCAAGTCAAAGATTACTATTAGACCCTATTTTGATGCAAAATCAGAAAATATGGGATTAGAAAATTATGGAATAAGTTTATTTGATGGAGTTACTCATCAAGAACAATTAGCCTGTTTAGAAATTAATGGAATTAATAGATATTTAACAGGATTAAATGAATTTGCTCCTGAAGTTAAAAAACTATCTTTAGAAGCTAAAGAAGCTAAAATTAAAGAAATTAGAAGATCTGTTGCTGAATTAGAAGCTGAGTTAGCATCAAACATTATTAGTACTGAAGGAAAAGATTTTTGGAATAATGTTAAATTATTAAAGCCTGATAATTCAGATTTTTGGAATAAGATTGAATTAAGTATAGGTAACCAACCTCTTTATTTAGATCCTATTGATCCTTATGATAGAATTAAATTACATGCAATTGAAGCTGGTGGATTTTCTTTAGTAGCTAAAAGTTATGAAGATGCAAAAGCTAGACCTAAACCACCTAAGTTTTATTTAGATAAAGAAGAAGAAACTGTATCTAGCAGAACAGAATACAAAAAAATGCGTAATAAAGCATTAGCAGAATTACAAAAATTATTTGACAAAAATAGTACTAAACTATTTTATGTTGCAAAAATTGTAGATGCAACTAGTACTCAATATAAAAAATCTACTTCATTGGATGTTTTATATGAAAATATGGATTCGCATATTCATGGAGAAGGTTCAGAAAGTAACATGGAAAGAGCTGTTACTTCATTTTTAGATGTAGTTAAATCTGACATGGAATCATTAAAAATTAGAAGTATTGTCAAAGATTCCATATTTTTTAAGTATATTATTACTAAGAGTGATGGTCATATTTATCATAACAAGAAAAATATTATGCTTGGAAGAAATGTTTCTGATATAGTAGAATATTTAAAAAACCCTTTAAACGAAGATGTTTTAGATGATTTAACTGAAGCTTGTGAAAAATATTGGAGAAGTTAACATTAAAAATAAATATTATGAAAAAAATGAAAGGTTATAGTTATAAGTCAGGTGGAGTATCAATGAAAGCTGATTTAGATAATGACGGCAAACTTTCTTCATATGAAAAGAAAAGAGGTACAGCTATTCAAAATGCTTTAGAAACAGGAACTATGAAGTATGGGGGTTCTTGTGGTAAACGAATTAAAGGTTCATCATTAAGACGTAAATAAAAAAGTTATGAAATATAATAAAATGATGTACTCTGAAGGGGGTATGAAAAAAAGAAAAACTGGTGGTACATGTATGCCTTTGTATACTAATAATCCTAGGACTCTTCAAGGTAGAGTTTTACAGGATGGAGGAATGGTAAATGCTTACATGTCTGGAGGAACTATGAAAGGAGATAAAATATCTAAAGGTTCTATGTATAGACCAGGTGGTGAACTTAAAACTATGAAAAAAAAATTATATTAATAACATAGCTAAAAAATAATTATGCCTAAATGTC
>TARA_R110000823_G_scaffold1886_3_pt1 | contig 13224 bp, 10 predicted proteins | sample TARA_R110000823 | Tara Oceans TARA_R110000823 (sample SAMEA4397722) | marine metagenome | biome: Polar Biome; feature: [DCM] deep chlorophyll maximum layer (ENVO:01000326); material: water (ENVO:00002006), including particulate matter (ENVO:01000060) such as... | depth 20 m | reverse complement strand
ACGTGTAAACGGACTATTAGTACCAGCTGGTTCTACTACAGTATACGACCAGATTTTAGGTAAAAACGCTAAGAGACCATTCTTACACGTTCGTTACCGTGCTTCTGAGACTGAAGACAGACGTTACAAAACTTGGATTACAGGTTCTGCTGGCGGTGCTGCAAATTCAAGCTTAGACGCTATGGAAGTTCACTTCTTGTCTGAGAGAGCTGTATGTACTTTAGGTGCAAACAACTTCTTCTTATTCCAAGAGTAGTATTTACTAAGGGAGGTTTAACCGCCTCCCTTTTTTTTTAAATTTAATTAAATCTTATATAATGAAAAAAACTAAAGTATTAGTAGACAAGGTCTACAAGCTAACAAGAGATTCCGCTCCGCTATCATATTTACTTCCAGCGAGTGGCTCAAGAAGACAACCACTTTTATATTTTGATGAAGAAAAAGGTGTTAACCGAGTTCTTCGATATTCTTCTAATCAGAAATCACCTTTTGAAGACGAACAAGACGGAAACGTAGTTAGAGAGCCTGTTGATTTTGTTGATGGATTTTTAAGAGTTCCTAAAACAAATCCTGTTCTTCAAGAGTTTTTGTATTATCACCCTCTTAACGGCAAAAAATATGTTGAGGTAAATGAAGAAAAAGACGCTCAGCAAGTTGTTGAACAGTTGAATTTAGAGGTTGATGCTTTGATTGAAGCTAAGTCTTTAAGTGTAGACCAATTAGAAAATGTTGCACGAGTTCTTTTAGGAAGAGACACTTCTAAGGTTAGTACTTCAGAATTGAGGAGAGATGTTTTAGTATACGCTAAAAACGACCCTTACTCATTCATGAAAATGGTTAATGACCCTATGCTTAAATTACAATCTAATGTTCAATTATTTTTTGACAAAGGATTGTTAAGTTTTAGAAATAAACAAAAAGAAGTATGGTATAATACTTCTTCTAATAAAACTAAAATGCTAACTGTTCCTTTTGGAGAAGACCCAATGTATATTGTGGCTTCATATCTACAAAGTGACGATGGCATAGAGGCGTTGAAAATGCTAGAAAAAATGCTAGAAAATTAAAAATAAAGCTTTTATGTAAAGAGAGGTCAAAATAATTGGCCTCTTTTTTTTTGCTTATCTTTGTAAAAAAGAAACCGATGATAAATTCTGTTAGAAATACAGTTTTAGCTATCCTCAACAAGAATAACTACGGTTATATATCACCATCAGATTTTAACCTATTTGCAAAACAAGCTCAATTAGATATTTTTGATGAGTATTTTTTGGGATACAACAGTCAGATAAACAAGGAAAACTCAAGGGTTTCTGGAACAGGATACGCTGATATAACTAAAGGATATGAAGAGGTTATAGATACTTTTTCTATTACTAGCAGTTTATCTAAATTATATGACAATACTTACAGTGCTCCCACCGGTGCGACTACTGGTCATGAATACTATTTACTAAACAAGATATTGATATATAGTAATGTTACTTCATCTGGTGTAACCACAGGAATTAACGGAGGTAATTTTTTAGTTGATTCAACAGCTACCTTCCAAACGGATGGTGTGTCTGTTGGTGATGTGGTTTCTGTAGTTATATCAAACTCAGTTGTAACTAATTTTAAAGTTGTTGCCGTCACTAGTCAAACATCTTTACAGGTAAACATAGCTTCTTTGACAAGCTTTGGATTATCTTATTCAGTATATAAGCCAAGTAATTTAAAAAACGAGGCTGAATTTGTGCACAACAACAAAATAACAATGCTTAATAAGTCAATGCTTACTGCGCCAACAACTACTTATCCAGCATACAATCAAGAGGGTTTATCTTTAACCTTACATCCATCTACAATAACCGATGTGGGGAGGGTGGTTTCTCAATACATTAGATACCCAAAAGACCCTAAGTGGACCTACATATCCCTTACAGGTGGAGAACCAATATTTGACCAGTCTCAATCAGACTATCAGGACTTTGAATTACCTATAGATGATGGAAATAATTTAGTCGCTAGAATATTACAATATACAGGTGTATCAATTAGAGAGGGTGACGTTTACAGATTTGGTGCAACACTAGAACAACAAGAAACTCAAGAACAATAATGGCATACTTATCACAATATCAGTATTATGAAAATGGCGGAGCTGCTCCTACCGATGCAAATTGGGGTTCTTATCAGTACGTTAGCTTAGAGGATATAGTAAATAACTTTCAGTTAATGTACACCGGAAATCATTCTTTAGTTAATAATGAAGAAAGGTATAAGATATTATTTTACGCTAAGCGAGCAATACAGGAGCTAAATTATGATGCATTTAAAGAAATAAAAGCGTTAGAGCTAACTGTATATGACAACTTAACTTTTGTGTTACCATCTGATTATGTAAATTGGGTTAGATTGTCTCTCTATAAAGATGGGTGGCTTAGACCTCTTAATGAAAATATACAAGTTAATTCAGCAGTATCATATCTGCAAAGTAATACAGGAACATTGAGTTTTAATGGTGACGGCACGGTAGTTACAGACGCATCTGCTTTAGACACTGAAAGAAAAAGCGGTCAGCAAAATAGTATATATTTAAATCAAAACAATGCACAAGACGATGCTTCTGAAAACTCTGAAGCTAATTGGTATTCTGATTACAGTATAGGCGCACGTTATGGTTTAAATACTGAGACAGCAAATGCAAACCCTACTTACAGAATAGACAAAAAAGCTGGAGTTATTAATTTTGATTCCACAATGCTTAATGAAAATTGTGTTTTAGAATATATTTCTGATGGTATGGAAGGCGGAAATGATTCCTTAGTTACTGTAAATAAACTTTTTGAAGAATACATTTATGCTGCTATCAAGTACGAAATATTAAACAGCAAGTTTAATGTTCAGGAATATGTAGTAAACAGAGCTAGAAAAGACAAGTCTTCTCTTTTAAGAAACGCAAAAATAAGATTAAGTAATATTCATCCGGGTAGATTACTAATGAATCTACGAGGTCAGAATAAGTGGATAAAATAAAATGGCAAACATTCAAAGAAATTTTATTGCAGGACGTATGAATAAAAGCCTTGATGAAAGGCTTATTCCTAATGGAGAATATGTAGATGCTTTAAACGTAAGGCTAGGTTCTACAGAGGCTTCTGAGATTGGTTCTGTTGAAAATTCTAAAGGTAACTCTAAGCTTACTTCATTACAGTTTTTAAATGGCATTACTTTAAGCGTTAACGCTAGATGTATTGGAGCGTATGAAGACGGTTCTAATGATGTTATTTACTGGTTTGTTCACGACCCTTCTTTTGTTGAAGGAGATACTGGCAAACTAGATTTAATTGTTTCTTATAACGTAAAAACAAGCGATACCATATATCACATAATTAGTATTGACAATGGTTTAAAAGTAAATACAACATTAAACTTTAACCCAGAATATTTAATTACTGGTGTAGATAGAATAGGTGATTTATTATTTTTTACAGATAATTATAATCCTCCTAGATTTATTAATATAAAGAAAAATTACTCAAACCCTATAAATATTAACCCTACTCCCACTCCGCCTAGTCCAACGCCTACGCCTAGCCCAGGTCCTGTTTTTTCTAATGGTTGGAAGTTTTTGGCTGGGCAAAGTAATATAGGGGGAACTGTTTTCACTGGATACCATACAGCCACATTGGCCGGATGCCCTACAAGTATCCCTGCTTATGGGGGTGGAGTTAGTCCTACAACAACTCAAATACCACTTCCAGGAGTAGATTGTTATCAATCTGCTTTCTTTGCTACCACAAAAGGATTTGGTATTCAAGGAGCTGGAAATGTTAGTACATTAGCGTTAGCACAATTTAGCTTCGATGCAAGTGTTAGTAAAGTATCAATTGGTCTTATAAATGTTTCAGGTGTTGGTAATCCTGGGACAGGGAGTTTAAGCGGAACAATAACCGGAAGTAATGGCACTAGCGGAACGTGGAGTGTAAGCTACTCTCCTCAGTTATTACCTTATACTGATGGAAATGGCGATAGTCAGCAACCAGAATCTGTAGGAGAGGTTACTCTTACGGGATTAACATTAACTAATAATGTAACATACACAATTAATACATAAGGATGGCTTCATATTTAGACCAATTTTCTGCAGAATCTATACTGGTTATAAAAAAACCACCGGTAAGCGCTCCTACTATACAGTCAATAACTACCTCTGGAGAAGATAAGTTTTTGGAAGAGCGATTCATAAGTTTTGCATACAGATATAAATATGCTAATGGGGAATACTCAGCTACGTCACAATTTAGTGAGCCTTCATTTATCCCTAAGCCTTTTAATTTTAGTTTTAATAGCTACTTAAATGAGGGGATGACCAACTCCACAAACGCCTCTATTATTACATTTAATTCTGGAGGTCCTCTTGTGGTTGGAATAGATTTATTGTTTAAAGAGTCTAACACCTCTACAATAAAAGTTATTGAAAAATTAAACAAGAATAATTTAGGGTACGCTGATAATCAGAATTACACCTATACTTTTAGTAATAGTAAAATATTTACCGTTCTTCCTGAGTCTGAAATATTAAGACTTTATGATAATGTTCCTTTACTAGCTAAAGCTCAAACGGTAATGGGTAATAGACTTATATATGGAAATTATATAGAAGGATATGATTTGGTTGATTCAAATAACGCTCCTGTAAAGTTTGAATATTCTGCTAATCTAGTTACTGAGGAAATAGGCAATACAGCTTTAGAAAATTCTACAGTAACCGGTAATTATACAATACCAGATACGCAAACAACTTCTGTTACAGTTCCTAATTCTGTAGTATACATTGATTTAAATGGTGTTGAGTTAGTTGCTGGAGCGGCAATTACTTTAGATTTAAAAATAGAACATAATCAGTTTGCTCGTCCTTATGGAGGTACAACTCCTTTCCCTACAGAGACTACAACAGATGTGGATTTAGCTTTTACTTATATACTCCCTACCTCATACGGCTCTGTTTATGAATTGGCCACGAGTGATGATTTTATACAACGAATAGGTAGCGCTTCTAATATTCAAACTGTTGCAAACTCATGCAGCGGAACAACATTTACAGACCAACTTAATTGTGCTATTCCTCAAAATTTAGACTCTTTAACTAAATATCAAAGTGGTATAACGGCTAGCAATCAAGCTTTATCAATTATATCTACACCCGGAAGTACTCAAATAGGAATCCAAGTTTTGGCTATGGCTTATGTCCCAGACATAAACAATCCATTTTTTATTACCAATGTTTATGAATATTACTCTATAAATTTTGCTGAAGGGTTTTATCAGAAAGTAGCAAACCCATCAAGCCTTCATAGTAATCGAGGGTATGAAATAGGTATTGTATATATGGATGAATTTAATCGCTCGTCTACGGCGCTTGTAAGCCCCAATAATACCGTTCAGATACCTTGCGCTAACTCGGCAACAAAAAACTCAATACAAGTCACTATACCGACTACACAGAGAGCTCCATCTTGGGCTACTAGATATAAGTTTGTTATCAAGCCAGATGAGGAAAATTACGAGAGTATATATAGCAATATATATTTTGAAGACCCAGGGAGTAACGCTGCCTATTTTTTATTAGAAGGTGAAAATGCAGCAAAGGTTGAAGATGGGGATAGGCTTATAGTAAAGTCAGACATTAATGGTCCTACTCAAAGCTGTATATATACCACTGTTTTAGAGAAAGAAGTACAAGAGGAAGGGTTTTTAATTATACCTACAGGTGAAAATGACTCGAATAATAATCCAATAAATGTATTTGTTCCTTCCGGACCATACATGAAACTAAACCCCAATAACTTTTCTATAGTAACAGACACTAGCACTGGAGGTCCGTTTGTAATTCCAGGGCCTCGTGAAGATACTGCAGATGTAAAATGGGAAAATCCATTAGTAAACTATCCTGTAAATATTACAAATCCATCAGGAACAGGAGCTACTTCTTATATAGATTACACTATACCTGCGGGTAGTAGAATTAAAATTGAAATATCTCAAACAAGAACTGGCAGAGGTAGTTGTCCATCTCGTTCAAATATATTTAATGCTGAGTTTGTTTCTACTGAAACTTATACAGATTTTAAATCTTGGTGGGATGGAGACAATATTGCGACTTTTCTTGTAGATGATAGCATTACTAGCCCTGAAGGCTATACAAATGTATACCTTTCAACATTAGTCACAGGAACTTCTGACCCTACAATATCTGATATTCAAACATCTGATTTAACAAATTACTATCAATTTTACGAAAACACTTCTACAGGACAAAAGTTTTTAATGGTAACCGGTCCTGACGCTTGCGCTAGTGCTTCAATATATAAGGAGAGAAGAGCAACTGTAAATGTAAATATAGAGGTAATAAGATTTTCAAGTACTATTGCTTTTGAAACAATTCCCTCAGATGCGCTACCTGATTTATGGTATGAAAACAATCTTTCTTTATCCATAGGTACTAATGGAGCTCATACTGGAAACGTACAAAGTCAAAATCTTACAACAGCTCAACCAGCAATAATAGACACTGGGTTTTTTAATTGTTATGCTTTTGGAAATGGTGTTGAAAGTTATAAAATTAGAGACTCTATAAGTGGAAAAACATTAACGCTTGGGAATAGAGTTACATCAACGTCTGCGGTAGATTATAAAAAAGCTCATAGATTTGCAGACCTTACTTATAGTGGTGTGTTTAATGACGAGAGTAATGTAAACAAACTAAATGAATTTAACTTAGGTCTATTAAACTTTAAGCCACTTGAAGATACTTTTGGGTCTATACAAAAATTATTTGCTAGAGAAACAGACATACTTACACTTCAAGAAGATAAAATATCTTATGTATTAAGAGGAAAGAACTTACTTTCTGACGCAGGAGGAAATAGCGTTTTAACCTCAGTTCCTGAAGTATTAGGATTGCAGATAGCTCGAATAGAAGATTACGGCATCAGCTTTAACCCAGAGAGTTTTTCGGCATGGGGATATAATAAGTTTTTTACAGACTCAAAAAGAGGGGTTGTAATACAGCTACAAGGAGCTAATTATCAAAACGAACAACTTGTTGTTATCTCAGAGTCAGGGATGCGTTCGTGGTTTAGGGATTTATTTATAGATTCTTCAGAAACTCAAAAGCTGGGAGGGTTTGACCCTTACATGAATGAATATGTTTTATCATCTAATCAAGTTGATTTACCTGCTGTTATTATTCCTTTATCTTGTGGTATAAGTAGAAATTTAACAGTGTCTTCTTCTGTTCCTGCTACCTACACGGTTGATATGTCTGAGCTTGTAGGAACTGCAACGGTTAGTTATGTTATACCATTTGAAGGTAATGATAATATAATAACAGAACTTACTTTAGAAGATATTGTAACAGAAGGCGGTATTGATATAGTTAGTGAAGAACCTGTTTCAGGTACTGCATACATCGTAACAGTTACCTATAACGGAAACACATACACCTCTGGAAATGTATTTATTAGCGGTTCATTTACTTTTCCTAAAGATGTGGTAAATGTTACTGAAGCAGTAGTAGTTGTTTCTACGTCAAATGTGTCTGCAGATACCGTTGAAGTTACCGTAGGGTGTCCAGTCGCTCCTTATTTAACAATTTATAATATTGCAGTAACAAGTAATAACGAAGCTGGAGAGTTTATTCATAATGAATATAGATGGTCTGATGGAACATTTAATTCACCGCTTCACTCTAACTTAGTTACATTCGCATCAGGTACAGCGCAACCTTTAGTCTCTCAATACTCTACGGTAATTGGAGCTCAAGGCGCTGGTGTAATACCTGGGGATGGCGCAGATGTTACTTTATTAAGCAATAAACAGTCAACTGATAATTTTGTATTTAATCCAACTTACAATAAATTTAAGTATTTAAGAACAAATACCTTATATCAAAACAATAGTGCAGATATAAATTCATTATTAGCAGCATCAACAACGATTACTCCTATAGTAACATCAGGAGCTCCTAGTGTTTATTCGGCAAACTTTACGATGCCAAGTCAAGGAAGTAATCTCTATATGATATGGGACTATAGAGAGCCAACCGCTCAAGTGCTTTGTTATTCAACAGTAGATAATCAAGATGCTTGTTGTAACTGTGCTCCAACGCCTACTCCGACTCCGACTCCTACACCGACTCCTAGTCCTACACCGACGCCTACACCTAGTCCAACGCCTACACCTAGTCCAACGCCTACACCTGGTCCTACACCAACACCTACTCCTAGTCCTCCAACTTATTATAGGTTTGAAAGATGTGATTTAGGTGGGCTTTTAGTGTTCCAAACATTTGCAAGTGAACCGGTATTAAACGGAAGATATACAGATGGTATTTATTTGTACACTTATGATGGAACGTCAACAACTTTACCAGGGACTATTGTAACTAATTTGTCTGGACCAATTGGAATAGGATGTATCTAATTAAAAATAAAACATAATAATGGCAACACAAGGCACATACTATTTTGACACAGCAAGCTTTGCTAGTGCAACCGCTATATTTACCGATGAAACATTATCAATTTGTGCGCCTGACGGAAGATATTCTGATAACACTATAGTTAGAGAGCAGGTAAATTGTGTTTTATTACCGGCCCAAACTTGTCCTAGTTGCGTTTATTTTACATATAATAAAACCACAGCCAAAGGCTCTTCGGCTTTAGCTTGTAGTGATAACACATCAAGCAATATTTATTTCAATACATTAAATCCTGGAAATGGAGACATTGGATATACAGACATTGGTTTAACAACTCCATTTGTTGGGGGGGATAGTTTTTATGGTTTAGACCAATCTACGACAACACCTTCATTTAGTGTTGTAATTAGTAATGCCGGAGTATTAAGTAGTAAAGCAACTTGTGTAGCTCCGACACCTCCTACACCTGTGCCTGTAGCACCTACACCTGTGCCTGTAACACCTACACCTGTGCCTGTAGCACCTACACCTGTGCCTGTAGCACCTAGTCCTCCGACTCCGCCTAGTCCTCCGACTCCGCCTAGTTATAATTATTATTCTGCAGTTCCTTGTGAAGGAGGCTCTACAGTTTACTTTAGAACTACTGGCTCTTACAGTGCTGGAGAATCTGTAAAAATAGACGCTTATGGAAATGTTTGTTATGAGGTAGTTGGCGGCGGTGCTCCATCAAATACTAATGACGTTACGGCTGCTTATGCAAATTGTACGGATTGTTTGCCTGCACCTACACCTCCGACACCTCCGACACCTGTTCCTGTAGCGCCTAGTCCTCCGACTCCTACGCCGCCTAGTTCATTTACTATATGGGCTAACTCATCTTCAGGAACTAGTCCATTACAAGGGTGGTCAACGTCTACGGCTGCTTGTAATGGTACTGGAGTTCCGGTGACTGTATATAATTCAGCGGGACACACAACGGTTCAACAAGCTTATAACGCTGGAAATGCTTTATATGTGGATTCAGGATTAACAACTTTGTATAATGGAGGTAATACCTATTTTACAGATTCTAATTCAGGAGGTAATTCATTTCAGGTAGGACCTAGTGGATTTATATTTACATTTTCAGCGTGTGTAGCGCCTACCCCACCTACGCCTACGCCTACTCCTGTAGCTCCTACGCCTGTACCTGTATCTCCTACATATTATAGATTTGTAAACTGTAGCACATCACAATTAGTATGGCAAACTTTTGGTTCAGCGCCTACTAATAATGGAAGATATTTTAATGGAATACAATATTTCAGACATGATGGAACGTCAACAACTTCACCTGGAAGCCCAATAGTAAGTAATCTTACTTTTGTTGGACAGTTCGGATGTCCGTAATTTTTAGTAAATTTGAGTAAATTAAATTAAAATGAATGAAATAAAAAACTTTCTAAGCAAAGAGGATTGCTTGGAGGTTATGGCTATGATAGACTTAAATCATCAGCCATCTTCAGTAGTTGAAGGTGGGTATGATGTAAGTACTATATCAAAAACAAGGACCTCTAGCACTTGTAATTTAGACCATAACAATCCTACTGTTCAGCGTATTCATAGTAAAATTGCTAATTTTTTAGGGATAAACATTTTAAAAGGAGAGCACCTCCAAGGGCAACTTTATGAAGAGGGTCAATACTTTAAAGCTCATCAAGATTTTTTCTCAGGCCCTGCTTATGACAAGCATTGTCTAGCTTCAGGAAATAGAACCCATACTTTAATGATTTATATTAATGATGATTTTGAGGGGGGTGGTACAAATTTTTTAAACTTAAATACCATAGTAAAACCAGAGCAGGGTAAGGCTGTTGCTTGGGAAAATATGTCTGATGGGGAATGCTTAGAGTCTGCTATGCATGAGGGTATGCCTATAATAAAAGGGAAGAAATATATTATCACTTCTTGGTGGAGAGAAAATGTTTGGGATGGAGCTGGAGATTCTGCTAGCTATATAAATAAACCAAAAGTTTATACTGATAAATCTCAAATACCTAAGCTAACCACAAAAGGTTTTGAGGTTGTAAAGTGCCCTGAAGATACATGGAGGTTAATACAAGAATCTTACGAGTTGCTTAAAGATAAGGTTGAACAAGAGCATTTTGATGGAAAGGAAAACTTTATACCTACAGGAGATAGCCATCTTTTATCGTTTGATAACCTCCCTTCTATTAGGTCTTTAATACACACTCAGCTACAGCCAATTCACGAAAAGTTTTGTGGAGTAAAAATAGAGCCTAGCTTTATATATGGTATACGTTCTTACACAAAAGGCGCTACGTTAGCGTCTCATGTGGATAGGGTTGAAACGCACCACATATCCTCTATTATTATAGTGGATAAAGATTTAAGATGTGGATGTCAAAACAAAGAGTTTGGGGATGATTGGTCTTTAGATATACAAGACCACGATGGTAAATGGCATAAGGTTTATGCAGAACCTGGAGATATGATTTTATATGAATCAGCAGTTTGTGAGCACGGAAGAAAAGAGCCTTTCCAGGGAACTTATTTTAGAAACTTTTTTGTTCATTATAAATTGGTATGATAACTATTCCGGTAGCAGTTGCTATAGAGTACTTTAAACCTCAAATACTTTTTTTTCAATACCAACACCTAGAGGTTTATGGTGATGACGCAAAAAACAAAACTATTATACCTATAATAAAATACAATCATTTTAATGAGAATAAAGTAGAGGATGTTGATTGGGATATGAAGTTGCCATATAAGATGGTTGATTCGGTATACGACTATATTAAAAGTAATAAACAATGGCACATTCCTATTAATGTATTTACTGCTGCAAAACAAATAATAGAAGACCTGCCCGATGAAGAGGTTGTTGAAATAATAGATGCAGACTTAGTTCATTTAAAAAAATATCCTTCTAGTTACGACCATATGGATTATAACATTGTTATAGCAGATGCTACTTATGAGGACTGGCATATGCACATAGCTAATGTTAATGGTCAAAACAGAAAGGTTGTGAGCGAGTATCTAACCCATAACGAAGAAGGATATATGAATGGTGGTTTTAATGTTATAGGTAGAGTAAAAACTATTAAAGGCATAATTGATGATGTTATTTTATATTCTAAATTAGTTACTGAAAAAGAGAAAGGCAATCAACACTCTTGGTGGTGTGCAATGCATGGTTTAAACATAGCCTGTCATAATCACAAAATAAAAATGATAGACGGAGGAAACTGTTACTACCCTAATGTAAATGAATTAAAGGAACAACATTACCTAACTCATTATAGTTGTGACCCTGTTTTCGATAAACACAAGATTCTTAATTTAGACATTAATACTTTTCCGGATAATTTGTTTTATAGCCAAGCAAAAAAATGGATTGCTCAATTGCAATAAAACAAGTATGTTTTAAATTCGTAAATTTGCAGTTAAACAAAGTGCTATGCCAAATGATTATACTTTAACATACAGCGAGTCTTCTAAAGGCTTTCCTTCTTTCTATTCTTTTTATCCAGATTGGATGGTAGGAATGAATAATTATTTTTATTCTTTTAAAGGAGGGAATATATATAGACACAATGTAAATGAAACTCGCAATAACTACTATGGTGTTCAATATACTTCATCTATAAGCAGTGTATTTAATGAGAACCCGCTTCAAAATAAATTATTTAAAACTATAAATTTAGAATCTGATTCAGCTTGGTCTGCGACATTGGAGTCTGATATTCAAAACAGTGGGTTTATTGAAAAAACATTCTTTGTTAAAAAAGAAGGCTCTTGGTTTGCTTACGTTAGAAACAGCGGAGAGATACCAGCTGGTGATGATGAGTTTGTTTTGCGTTCAGTAAATGGTATAGGTCAGTCTCAAACAATCACAGGTACAAACACAGCGCCACAAATAAACTTTTCTACTTTACCTTTAGTTTCTATAGGAAGTATAATAAGCGTAGGAGATGCAGTGTATTTTTCATTACCCCCATATAGTACACCGCAACTAGCAGGTACAGTAACAGCTATTAATATAGACCTTCAGGCTAATACAAACAACATTGTATTAGATGCAACGGTAGCTGGAGCAGTAACTCCAATACCAATACAGAATCCTTATATTATGTTTATTAAGAATGCTGTCGCTGAGTCACATGGTATATTAGGTCATTACTGTAATTTCACTATTATTAATAACGACACTACAGCCACTGAGTTATTTGCAGTAGAGTCTGAGGTAATGAAAAGCTATCCGTAAAATTAGTATCTTTGTAGGTGAATGAAATTAAATATTAAATCACTTGAAGAGTCTGACTATGAGCAGATTTTAGTAGATTGGTGGAAGGACTGGAAATGGGAAGCCCCATTAAAAGATTTCTTGCCAGACAATGGCAAGGGTGGTTTAATAGTTTATGATGATAAAACGCCTGTGTGTGCAGGATTTATATATATGACAAATTCAAAAGTAGCCTGGGTTGATTGGATTATATCTAATAAAAAATATACCAATAAGTCTGGAAGAAAAGCTTCCTTGATTTTATTGATTGAAGCGTTAACTAACGTAGCAAAAAGCGCAGGTAATAAATTCACTTACGCCCTTATAAAGCATGATGGCCTCATAAAAACTTACGAGGAGCTAGGCTATATTAAGGGGGATAGTTATAATAAAGAAATGATTAAAGTATTATAATATGGCAGCAGCAACAGCATTAACTATAGCTAGCTTAGCAGTAACGGCAGCT
>TARA_R110000823_G_scaffold139607_2_pt1 | contig 13260 bp, 7 predicted proteins | sample TARA_R110000823 | Tara Oceans TARA_R110000823 (sample SAMEA4397722) | marine metagenome | biome: Polar Biome; feature: [DCM] deep chlorophyll maximum layer (ENVO:01000326); material: water (ENVO:00002006), including particulate matter (ENVO:01000060) such as... | depth 20 m | reverse complement strand
TTCGCTCGGCCTATGCGATGACCGAGCCGGGTGTCGCCTCTTCCGATGCGACAAACATTTCGACCCGGGCAGAACTGGATGGCAATGAGTGGGTGATCAACGGCGAGAAGCATTACGTGTCGGGCGCCGGTGATCCACGCTGCAAGATCATGATCGTGATGGTCAAGACGGACCCGGACGCCCCCAAACACCTGCAACAGTCGCAAATTCTGGTGCCAACCGATACACCCGGATTCGAGAACATCCGGCCGATGAACGTGTTTTCAATGGATGATGCCCCCCACGGGCATATGCACCAGCGTTTTGAGAACTGTCGCGTACCAAAGGACAATATGATACTCGGCCCGGGTCGCGGTTTTGAAATTTCCCAGGGTCGGCTCGGTCCGGGACGGATTCATCACTGTATGCGCGCCATAGGTGCTGCAGAAAAGGCGCTCGAACTACTCTGCGAGCGCGCGGTGTCCCGCGTGGCTTTCGGCAAGCCGCTGGCGCGACTCGGCGGCAATATCGATATAATTGCCAATGCACGCATGGATATCGAACAGGCGCGCCTGCTGACGCTGAAAACCGCCTGGATGATGGACAATGTCGATGCCAAGGAAGCGCGTGTGTGGATTTCCATGATCAAGACCGCTGTGCCCAATGTGTCGATTCGCATTGTCGATGAAGCGATACAGATGTTCGGCGCGCTGGGCGTGTCGCAGGATACACCACTGGCCGGCATGTATATGGCGCAGCGCACGCTGCGTCTGGCGGATGGTCCGGATGCGGTGCACCGCATGGTGGTGGGCCGTCACGAACTCAAGCGCTATGTGGCGCAGCAGCAGGAGGTGAACGCAACCTTCCGCGATGGCTGACCGCGCATCGCGGCGAGCAAGCGGAGCGGGTTTGGCCGAACGCGCGGTGTTTGTCACTTACAACCGATAATTATAAGCAACGGTAGGGTGGTATGAAGCAATTTTCCAGGGTGTGCGCCTCCCTTATGGGCGTTGTCTGGGCTGGTGTACACTCCGGAACTGCTCTGGCTGCTGCCGGGGCACTGGAAGAAATCATTGTTACCGCCAACAAGCGCGAATCCTCGATCATGCACACCGCGGCGGCTCTCAGTGCATTTGACGGTGAGGCATTTGATCAGCTCGGGATTGAAAACAGCGCCGATTTGACGGCGAGAACCCCTTCATTGACGGTATCTACATTCCGCGTGGCGATTCGCGGCGTGGGCCGGCCCAATCTTGCTGTCGGTTCGGAGCCGGGCGTGGGCCTCTACTGGGACGGTGTCTACAATACCGAGAATGGCGTGTTCAACTATGCGCGCTACATGGACATTGAGCGCATTGAGGTACTCCGCGGGCCCCAGGGGACACTCTACGGGCGCAACTCAATCGGCGGTGCGGTGAACTTTATCAGCAAACGCCCCACCAGCGAATGGAGTGGTCGCCTGACTGGCGAACTTGGCAACTACGACGCCTACCTCGGGCAGGCCTACGTCAGTGGGCCTGTGACAGACAAACTGGGCGTGCTTGCCGGGGTATCGAAATACGAGCGCGACGGCTTCCAGGAAAATACTTTCAATGGCAAGGATTACGAACAGGACGACACGCTATACGGCACGCTGGGCTTCGAGCACAAGACCACGGAAAACTGGACAACCAATCTCAAGGTGATTGGCGTTGATCGCGGTTACCGCACCACCAATGGCTATATTCTGGAGCCATTCCAGCGCGAATTGGTGCAGCAGGTGCGCGATGTCGATACCGGCGAAATCCTGAGTCTTCCCGGTATGTTCCCCAAGCAGAATTTTGTCAACATGCGTCAGGGGCTGGCGGTTACCAACCCTGCATTGCGGGATGAGGACGAGGTGAGGCAGGATCGCGATCCCAATCTGGACAACCAGCGCATTGCAGCGTTTCTGACCAGTGAGTTCTCCGCCGATACCTTCACCCTGAAATATACCGGCGGCTTTTCCAAATACTGGTACGAAACAGTGACAGATGCCGACGCGAGCGTTGCCGCTGACTCGGGTGTTGACTGGACAAAGCTGTTGTTTCTGGGTGTGCCGGTAGCAAATATTACCGGCTTTACCGTCACGCCCGCGGACATGAGCTACGAGGTGAACCAGGAGGCCCAGTTCAGTTCGCACGAACTGCAGTTTGCTTCCAGCTGGGACAGCCGTTTCGCGTTGCTGGCCGGACTCTATTACTACCACAGTGACGAAGAGCAGGTGGTGGCCTTCCGCGAGTTCAACGATGACCTGATGGCGACCTATGCGTTTTTCGCCAGCCAGATCGGCAAGCCTGTCAGTGAGAACAATTTTCTCTACCGCGGCGAGGCCAACGTGGACACACGCTCCTATGCCACCTACGGCCAGTTGAGCTGGAACTGGACCGAGCGCACGGTGCTTACCGGGGGCCTGCGCTATTCCCTCGATGACAAGAAAGGCAACGACAACACCTTCGTGCAATTCGTCGGCGACCCGCAGGACCCGGTAGTTTTCAGGTCCGAGGACGATAGCTGGAACGAGATCACATGGCGTTTGGGAATCGACCACGTGCTGCGCGATGACCACTTCCTCTACGGTTTTATCGCGACCGGCTACCGCTCCGGAGGTTTTAATTTCCAGAAGCCCACCGCAAGCCCGGAGGTGGATGTAGTGGAGCCCGAGAGTCTGTTGTCTTATGAGGTGGGCTACAAGGGCACGCTGTGGGAAAACCGCGCGAACATCGCAGTATCGGCTTACTACTATGACTACGAAGACCTGCAGGTAATCAAGCAGGACGTGGTGGAAGGCATTGGTCTGAATACGTTCGTCAACGCGGACAAAGCCAATGCCTGGGGCGTGGAGTTGGAGAGCAAGCTGCTGTTGACAGATAACCTGATGCTGAGCGGTACCTATTCCTGGAACGACTCGGAGTACAAGGAGTTTCTCACCAAGGACGCCAATGCCTGTTCCCTCGGTCCCTTGAGCGAGGGCCGCTCGCTGGACCCGCTGTGCACCGATGAGCTCGATCTCGCTGGAAATCAGTTTCCCAGCATGCCCGAACACAAGGCGTCGGCGAATGCCACCTGGTTCTGGAACATGTTCGCGCTGGACTGGTCGGCTACAGTGAGTTATTTCTACACTGGCGATGCCTGGACGACAGCGTTCAACAATCCGCAGTTTGATCGCCTGGAAAGTTTCGATACGTGGGATCTGCGGCTCATGGCGACGAGTGCCGAGGCTCGCTGGCAGGTCACCGCCTTTGTGCGCAATCTTGAGGATGATCGCCCGGTAGTTGACCGCGGGCGGCCGAGTACCGTGACACAGAATGCTCAATCCACGCTACTGGAGCCGCGCCTCTATGGCATCAGCCTCGACTATAGCTTCTGACCGGTCTTGATCTCTCCCGGGAGCGCCGCGCAAGCGTCCCCATTGCCATTGCATTGCTGTCACAGGGGCCACTCGCCGTAACTAGCCTGTGAAAGGTGCGAAGACCGCCTTCCGGGCTTCAGGCGGCGGGCAATACTTGAAAGAACTAATTACATACTGTATGTTCAAATCCCTCTTTTAGGCGGACAGCGGCAGCAGTTCTGGCAGCGGGTGTACCCCATCCGGGGATCGCGCGCAGGCCCGCATGCGGCGAGTTTCGTCAGCTCAGCTACACTGGTTCAACATCACTGGACACCTGCGGTTGTCCCTACACTACGAGGATCACTAGATGGGAATGAAAGTCGTACCCAAAGAACAGTTACTGGATGCCATCGGCACCCGGTTCGAGCCAGGTGAGTGGATCGAACTCACACAGGACCGCATCAATACCTTCGCGGACTGCACAGAAGACCACCAGTTTATTCATATAGATGAGGAAGCCGCGAAGAACACGCCCTTCGGCGGAACTATTGCCCACGGTTTCCTGACCCTGTCGATGCTGACCAAAATGGTGGAAGGCAATGGCGTGATTCCCGAGAACGTCGTGATGGGCCTCAACTACGGCTTCGACAAGGTGCGCTTTCTCGCTCCCGTGCGCGCAGGCAAGCGGGTGCGCGCGATCATGGAAATCGCCGACATTACGCGCAAGGACGACAATCGATTCCTGGTCAAGCAGGCGATCACGGTGGAAATCGAAGGTGAGGAAACGCCGGCACTGGTTGCGGAATGGTTGACCATGGTAGTGGCGGGCTAGCGCGTAACAGGAATTAATTTCACGCAAGAGGAAGGTACTGATGTCTATTCGTTATGACGGCAAGGTCGCCATTGTCACTGGTTCCGGTGGCGGTCTTGGTCGCTGTCACGCCATTGAGTTGGCCAAGCGTGGCGCAAAGGTGGTGGTCAATGATCTGGGTGGCAGTGTGGACGGCACGGGCGCAGGTTCCGATGCCGCGCAGGCGGTCGTTGCAGAGATCGAGGCGGCTGGCGGTGAGGCAATCGCCAATGGCGCCAACGTTGCCAAGTACGACGAAGTGGAAGCCATGGTGAAGCAGGCCGTGGACAAGTGGGGGCGCGTGGATATTCTGGTGAACAACGCCGGTATCCTGCGTGACAAAAGTTTTGCCAAGGGCAGCCTCGAAGATTTCAGGCTGGTGCTGGATGTGCATCTCATGGGCACGGTCAACTGTACCAAAGCCTGCTGGGAAATCATGCGCGAACAGGCTTACGGGCGCGTTGTGGTAACAACGTCTTCCTCAGGCCTGTACGGAAATTTTGGCCAGGCAAACTACGGCAGTGCGAAAATGGGCGTGATCGGTCTGATGAACACGCTGTGTCAGGAGGGCGGCAAGTACGATATACGCGTGAATGCGCTGGCGCCTACCGCGGGTACCCGCATGACCGAAGGCCTCATTCCGGAGGAGGCGTTTGAACTTCTCACGCCTGAAACCGTGACACCGGCGGTGCTCTACCTGGTGAGTGAGGATGCGCCCAATCGCACCATTCTTGGCGCGGGGGCCGGCAGTTTCGCGGTCGCGCGCATTGTTGAATCGCCAGGCAAATGGTTGCCTGCCGAAGAACAAACGCCCGAGGGTATTGCTGAGCACTGGGCCGAGATCAGCGCCACGGCGGGCGAGAACCAGCCGCAGGCCGGCGTGGAGCAGACCATGAAGATGCTCGGCCTGGCGATGGAAGGTTTGGGAATTAAACAGGGCTAAGCCCCGCCATGACGCCACGGGCGTCTGACATATGGAGACAGTAACATGAGCGAAGCAGTGATCGTAGCAACCGCGCGTACGCCGATTGGCAAGGCCTATCGGGGCGGGTTCAACAATCTTGGCGGGGCATCTCTGGGTGCCGCTTCCGTGGCGGAAGTTGTCAAACGTGCCGGGATTGATCCCGCGCGTGTGGACGACGTGATTATGGGCTGTGCCTTGCAGCAGGGCGCTACCGGCTCCAACATCGCGCGTCAGATCGCGTTGCGCGCGGGCCTGCCGAATACCGTATCCGGCATGACCATTGACCGGCAATGTTCCTCGGGGCTGATGGCAGTTGCCACCGCAGCCAAGCAGATCACCGAGGACGGTATGGGCATCGTCGTTGGCGGCGGGCTTGAATCAATCTCCCTGGTGCAGAATGAGCACATGAATATCCATCGCATGGTGGACGAAGATCTGCTCGCCATTGAACCCAACATTTTCATGCCCATGCTGCAGACTGCTGAAGTGGTGGCGGATCGCTACGGCATCAGCCGCGAGCAGATGGATGAGTACGGCCTGCAATCGCAGCAGCGCACCGCTGAGGCCTACGAAGCTGGAAGATATGCCGACGAACTGGTACCTGTTACCTGCAAACGCACGGTATGGGACAAGGAAACCGGCGAAGCATCCGAGGCGGAAGCGACCGTTTCGGCGGATGAGGGCTTGCGGGCCACCACGGCGGAAGGGCTCGCTGGCCTGAAGACCGTCATTGAGGGCGGCACAATTACCGCGGGCAACGCATCGCAGCTTTCGGATGGCTCATCCGCGCAGTTGGTGATGGACGCCAAGCTGGCTGAGAAGGAAGGTCTGCAGCCTCTGGGAATCTATCGCGGCATCGCGGTGGCCGGTTGCGCGCCGGATGAAATGGGTATCGGCCCGGTATTCGCCGTGCCCAGGTTGCTCAAGCAGCATGGGCTGAAGGTGGACGATATCGGCCTATGGGAACTGAACGAGGCATTTGCGGTGCAGGTTATTTACTGCCGCGACAAGCTCGGCATTGATAACGACAAGCTGAATGTCAGTGGTGGCGCCATTTCCATCGGCCATCCCTATGGCATGAGTGGCTCGCGTATGATTGGCCACGCATTGCTTGAAGGTAAACGTCGTGGCGTGAAATATGTGGTCGTCACCATGTGCGTGGGCGGCGGCATGGGAGCCGCGGGTCTGTTTGAAGTAGTCTGACCAAGCCACTTCTGGAGCGGCGCCTGAGGGCGCCGTTCTCGTTTTTACAGGGACGCAGTGAACATCAGAAGCGGAGGTTACACAATGAAAGCAGTAATTTGCAGTGAGCATGGCCTGGCGGACAAGCTTCACCTGGCAACCGACTGGCCCGAGCCCGAGATTGGTCCGCACGATGTGTTGATTGAGGTCAAAGCCGCCGGCCTGAATTTTCCGGACGTGCTGACCATTCAGGGCAAATACCAGATGCAGCCGCCAATGCCTTTTGTTCCCGGTGGCGAGTGTTCCGGGGTTGTCCGCGCAGTTGGCGACCAGGTGACTCGCTTCAAGGCAGGCGATGAAGCCATTTCGATGGGCGCTTCTGGCGCGTTCTGCGAGAAGATTGCAGTTAACGAATTTGCCGCTTTCCCCAAACCCCGCACGCTCAGTTTCGAGCAGGCGGCGGGTGTCAGCATTACCTATTTCACGACTTACCACGCATTCAAACAGCGCGCGCATCTCAAAGCGGGTGAAAGCCTGCTTGTGCTGGGTGCGGCCGGAGGTGTCGGCACCAGCGCCATTGAGCTTGGCAAGCTGATGGGCGCAAAGGTCACCGCAGCCGCCAGCTCCGACGAGAAACTCGATATCTGTAGGAAGCTGGGAGCTGACGAACTCATCAATTACAGCGAGGTTGATCTCAAATCGACGCTGAAGGAACGCTCCTGTGGTAAAGGATACGATGTGATCTACGACCCGGTAGGAGGCGACTATGCAGAACCCGCCATTCGCAACCTGGCCTGGAATGGCCGCTATCTCGTGATCGGTTTTGCCAGCGGCCCGATACCGAGTATTCCGCTGAATCTGGCCCTGCTCAAGGGTGCTTCGCTGGTGGGCGTGTTCTGGGGGCGTTTTGCCAGCGAAGAACCGGACGTAAACATGCAGAACATTGCGGAACTGAGTGATCTGTTTGAAACTGGCAAACTCAAACCCTTGATCACGGACTCGTTCCCGCTAGAGCAGTATGAGGATGCTTTCAACTGCATGATCGAACGTCGGGCGCGTGGCAAGGTTATTATCACGATGTAGGAGGCGCTGTATGCAGGGCTTCGAGTTCAATAGCGTGAATCGCATCCTCAGCGGAGGTGGCAGCGCCCTCAATCTGGCGGAGGAGTGTAGTGCACTCGGTATGAGCAGGCCATTGCTTGTCACCGACCCGGGTCTGATGGCCATAGGGCTGGTGCAGCCGGTGCTTGCGGCGCTTGAATCTGCCGGTCTCGCCCCAGTGGTTTTCGACGCGGTGCGTGAAGACCCCCCGGAGGACACCGTGCTCGCGGCCGCCGCTCTGGCAAGGAAACAGGAGGTGGATGGAGTACTGGCTGTTGGCGGTGGCAGTTCCATGGATGTGGCCAAGGTGGTGGCGGTTCTGCTTCGCACAGAGCAGCCGTTGCAGGCTCTTTATGGCGTTGGCAACGTGCAGGGTGGCCGCGCACCGCTGATTCTTGTACCCACTACCGCGGGTACCGGCTCGGAGGTCACGCCAGTGGCCGTGATTACCACGGGTGCCACCACCAAGGCGGGTGTGTCGTCACCGGTGCTGCTCCCGGATGTCGCCGTGCTCGACCCCGACCTGACCCTCGGGCTGCCACCTGCGGTTACCGCTATGACCGGCGTGGATGCGATGGTGCATGCGATAGAGGCATACACCTCGCGGCACAAAAAAAATCCTCTCTCGGACATGCTCGCAGTGAAAGCGCTCACGCTGCTGGCTCGCAACATTCGTACCGCGGTTCACGAGGGTGACAATCGGGAGGCGCGCGCAGCCATGCTGCTGGGAGCCTGCCTGGCGGGGCAGGCCTTTGCCAATGCGCCGGTCGCGGCCGTACACGCCCTGGCCTACCCTCTCGGTGGCCACTATCACATCCCGCATGGACTGAGTAATTCACTCGTGTTGCCCTCGGTACTGGAGTTTAATGCTAGCCACGCGGCGGCTTTGTATGCCGAGCTGGCGGAGGTAGTAACAGGCAAGTTGCAATCAGGCAGTGATGAAGCAAAGACCGCAGCTCTCATTGATGCCCTGCGGGTGCTGGTAGCGGAAGTCGCGTTGCCAGCAACGCTCAGCGAGGCGAAAGTGAACGTAGCCGATCTCGAGATGCTGGCTGAAGATGCGATGTTGCAGGAGCGCCTGCTGGTGAACAACCCGCGCGATGTCAGTTACGAGGATGCCCTGGGAATCTACCGCGCCGCCTTCGGGCCACTGACATGAGCCGTGAGGTACCATCGCGTGAGGGCTACCGCGTGTTCTACCCGATCACTACGCGGTGGTCTGACAACGACATCTACGGCCATATCAATAACGTCATTTACTATTCCTACTTCGACAGCGTCGCGAATCGCTATCTGATAGAGGAGGGCGGCCTGGATATTGGCGATGGAAGCATCGTCGGGTACGTGGTCGACTCGGGTTGCAAATACCATGCGCCACTTGCCTACCCACAGAAGCTTGAGGCTGGCCTGTGCGTGGAGAAACTGGGCAACTCCTCGGTGCGCTACGGCATCGCCATTTTTGCTGAGGGCGAACAGCGTGCATCTGCGCACGGGCATTTCGTACATGTGTTTGTTGAGCGCGCGGTGAACCGTTCAGTGCCAATACCCGAAAACCTGCGTTCGGCGCTGGAACGGTTGCTGGTCGCGTAAGCCGATCCCGCTGGCGCAGGGGCTTCCCGCAGACCCGGGCCCGTCTAGGCTGCCTGCCATACGCTGGCCAGCGTCGGTTCCAGTTGCAGTCGGGTGTCGGCGGGAATAAATGCATCGATACCCTCCGGTATATCAAAGCTCGCCATGGCGCTGACCAGTTGATCCACCTGGTTGCGCTGCAGTGTTCGCTCACTGGCAGTGAAAATATCCAGTTGTGCCGCGCTGTCTGCGTACCAGTTCTCCAACAGGATGCTGTCGTTCGAGCCGACAATATCAAGTGTGAGATGATTGCCATCGCGGCTGAACCAGAGCTCATCGTAGGCAGAATCTGTCACCTGCAGAGTATCGGTGCTGTCGCTGGCATCCCCATTGCGCAACGTCGCCTGACCATCACCGGCTGCGAACAGGTAGGTATCGTTGCCGGCGCCGCCCACGAGCACGTCGGCGCCACCGCCGCCGCTAATAATATCGTCGCCCGCGTCACCGCGGATAAACTCGCCAGCAGTGGAACCGGTGATCGTATCATCGCCCGCGTCGCCGAGAATCGCCAGAATGTTCAGTAACTCGGTGCTGGAGAAATCCAGTACGTTGTCTTCCGCGTTGCCACCGAGCACATTGAATACTCCGGCGCCCCCATCTATGCGTTCCACGCTGCTGGCGCTGCTGAATCCGCGCAAGCCCAGCAGATCGTTGCCCTCACCTCCGAGCAGAATGTCGAAGCCGGCACCGCCGTTGATTGTGTCATAGCCGGACGCATTGCCCGTGGCGACAAATACATCGTTGCCTGCGCGGCCGAATAAGGTGTCATTCCCGCCACCCCCGGTGATGGAGTCATTGCCTGTGTCGCCGCTGATGTAGTCGTTGCCGTTTGAGCCGATGATCGTATCATTGCCTCCACCCCCGACAATGGCAATGATGTGCAGCATCTCGGTGGCCGAAAAGTCCAGTATGTTGTTGGCTGCACTGCCGCCAACAACATTGAACACGCCCCCGCGCCCATCTATTCGCTCGATACTGTCAGCGGGGGTCAGTTGCGTCAGGCCGATCAGGTCGTTGCCGTCCATCCCGGCGATGATGTCGTAGCCTTCACCGCCCGTAATCCGGTCATAGCCGTGGGTAACGCCCGACACCATGAAAGCATCGTGGCCGCTGCCGCCGTGCAAGGTATCGTCGCCCGCGTCGCCAAAGAAAAAATCATCTCCCGCGGTGCCGGTCAGTAAATCGGCCGAGGCCGTGCCGAAGAATGTGCCAAATTGAAAGTTGGCGCGTGCCAAGATGTCGTCTTCGCTGAGTACCGTACCGTCCGCGAAAATGATCGCGTTTAGCGTTCTCCCGGGTACAGCATCTCCTGCGTTGTCTCTGGCATAGACCATGGTCCTGCTGTCGGAGCCGGTGAAGCTAACATCGAGATAGGAATCGGGGCCGATATCGAAGTACGTGAGGAACACTTCGTGAACCGAGTAGGGTGCCGGAATGTCGAGCGCCGTATACGTTGCACCGACGATCACCTCGAGCGTGTCGACACCGCTGTCACCGCCAGCGTGCACCCGGGCGAACCCCGATTCAATGGAGATGAAATCGTTGCCTTCACCCCCGTTGACAACAGCGCCGCCGCCCAGGCTGCTGATATGGTCATGGCCATCGCCCGCGAAAATCGTGTTGTTGCCCGAGACCGAGATATTGTCATTGCCGGATCCGGCGTCAATAAAATTGGTGCCGCCGTGATCCACTATTTCGTCATTGCCGCCAAACCCCTGGATCACGTCGTCGCTATCCGTACTGCCATTCAGGTAGTCGCTGCCAAAAGTCCCCGCGACTGTCGAGCCGGGCAACAGATCGAGGACCTCCAGACGTTCGACCAGCACACTCTCGAGATCAAAGATCGAGCCATCATCAAAATGCAGGCGGGCTATTGGGCTCGCTGGCATTGTGGCGAGCACGTGGGGGTTGGTTAGCAGGTCAGGTATGTGACCCTCTTGCGTCAGCAGCTCCGGTTCCGGTGGCGCGCCTGGTACAGCGGCGTCAAAACTGGTGAAGAAGCCATCTACAACCAGCATGCCCGGTTCACCATCTATACCAATGCTCAGGGTGCTGCCAATGCGCGAAAAATCCAGGTCCTCAAGGGTGAGCCCATCGCCAAATACCACCGTGTCTTCGCCGCGGGGCAGGTAGTTGATGGTGCCGGCCGCTGAGTCACGCGCAATAGCGTAGGGGTTAACCTCCGGATAGCTCCAGTCGTAGTGGATAGTTGCCTGGTTCTGCCTGCTGAGATAGTGAAAGGTGAGGCCCTGGTGAACCGGTGCACGGATGGTGTCGTGGTCGCCGCGCAGGTGGATCTGCTTGTTACCGATACCTTTGTCGGCTATCGCCATGTAACGCTGGTTCATGATTACGCTGCTGCCGTGAACGCTGGTTTCGATAATATCGTCGCCGTAACCTGGAATAATCACCACGCTTTGCGAGTCGCCAATGATGTGGTCGGCGCCAAAACTGCCGTACAGTGTGTTGGTGGCGTCACCGCGGGTGATGAGAGGCAGGGCTGTTGGATCCGCCTCCGACACCAGGCGAAAGCGGCTGAGGCCGTTGTCCAGCTGCCACAGCACAGTGCTCATTTCGAGGCTGATGGCATTGCCGGCACCGTAGCCTATGCTGGTGTTCTGGCTCTCGAAGTCAAAAGTCAGTGCGTTTATGTCTATGTCCGGGCCGAAAACTATTGTCCCCATATCGACTGCGCCGCCGCTGTTGTCCACATGCACAATATCCAGGCCATCGCCGCTCGCGAACCGGTAGATGTCGCCATGCCCTCCGGCGATATCGTCATCGCCCCGTCCGCCAATGAGGATATCCTCGCCGAAGGAGCCAGAGAGACTGTCGTTGCCGTCTCCGCCCTCGAGCCTGTCATTGCCACTGCCTCCGTCGAGTATGTCATTGCCGGCGAAACCCCGAAGATGGTCGTCGCCACCGCCGCCGAAAAACTGGTTGTGTGACGCATCACCCCCGAGGCTATCGTTTGCCTCGCTACCGCTGTAGACGCCGCTGAGCCCCAGGAGAGATACCGCAGCTCCGGGAGCGGCAGAGAGATTCAGCACCTGCGCTGCTTCGTCCACTGTTCGGGTGGGCATAACAAGGTTGATGCCAACTCCAGTAGCGGATGTCAGCGTCACGCGGGCGCCGCCCGCCACGGGGTCGGCGACTGCAGTCGATACGCTCACTGCCTCCGGCCCCGCCAGAACCCTGGGTGTACCGCTGCCATGCGCAACACTGAAGATACTGTTGCGCTCGGTCTCACTGAGGCCGCGCAACCCCGGCACGCGGAGCAGTACATTTCCCACACTATCGAGATGTAGCGTCTCGAGCGTGGTTGGCTCGACGGGATTGTCGGCGGAGCCCACGGCAATATCGGTGCGGCCCCACTCAGAGATGGCAATGGCGAGCCAGTCGTCACCCTGGCCTACCCGAACCTCGCTGTCTTGAAATACGATCTGCAGTGCGTTGGGGTCGATACCCTGGAAAACCAGGGTATGGATGCCGACCGTATCCTCTATCTGGTCCACTCCATCGCCCGGGCGCAACAGGTAGATATCGTTGCCCCAGCCACCCAGCAGCCTGTCTGTACCCGAGCCGCCAGAGAGAAGATCGTGCCCGCTGTGGCCCATCAATGTATCGTTGCCCTCGCCGCCAAACAGTTGGTCGTTGCCGTGATAGAGTTCGCTCAGTATCGGCGAGCTGTCACCGGAGGCCAACAGCCCAAAGTCTGAAGAACCCGCCAACGAGTCCCGATCGCCGCCGAGAATATCGTCCCCGGCATCACCATGGAGAATGTCGTCGCCCAGTTCCCCCCAGAGTACGTCATCCCCGGCGCCACCATGAATTTCATCCGCGTGGCTGGCGAGATCGCCCCCGGCGGCGAACGCGCTTTCAAACTGGACGTCTATTCTTCCGTCCTGATTAACAAAGGGTCTGAAGTTCAGGGCTGAATCGCCGAACAGGAAGTCGACACCACTGCCGCCACTGATAAGGTCGTTGCCTGCGCCGCCCAAGGCGTAATCATTGCCTGTGCCACCGGCAATCTCGTCGCGTTGCTGCCCGCCGCCCAGAAAGTCACGATCGGCTCCGCCATCGAGAATATTGACGTCACCGGGCCGGTCGGCGTAGTACTGCTGGTAGAACACTTCAACAGGCGAAGAGGGGTCAGGAATGCGTTCGACCTGTGACGCGCGCTCACTGCCAAAAATCGCATCAACA
>TARA_R110000823_G_scaffold66195_2_pt1 | contig 13318 bp, 23 predicted proteins | sample TARA_R110000823 | Tara Oceans TARA_R110000823 (sample SAMEA4397722) | marine metagenome | biome: Polar Biome; feature: [DCM] deep chlorophyll maximum layer (ENVO:01000326); material: water (ENVO:00002006), including particulate matter (ENVO:01000060) such as... | depth 20 m | reverse complement strand
TTATTATATCTTTAGTGTTCATGCACCCCCCCTCGTTTAACTAACCTAAAATATAATCATAATTTTCAAGTTCATCAATATGTATTACTACCATTTTACTGAAGTACTTGCCCTTTGGCCCTTGCACTGTGTCGGGCGGTAATAAATAAAACTGCATACGCACATCAATACCATACAAATCTGCACTGTTTGGGTCAGTAGTTGGTATATTGTAAGTAAATTTCAACTCTTGGTTTAGCAGGGTACTTTTGTCTTGCAGCAAACTTAACTCGTCAAGGATTTCATGCATGTGGTTGGTAAAGGCTTCGCGGGGGCCTTGTTTAATAGGGAAAACACATGGCCCATGATATTCCATAAAATCATTTATAGCTTTATCAATAACCGGAAAAGCAATTTTATTTACCCTGCACTCAAAGGTTTCTTCTCCCTGTGCGTAGGCCCCAATGTAATCGCTGTATTTAACAAAATCATCAAGGTGTTTTAGTGCCTGTGTCATGTGTAAACCCTTTCTCGGTTTGTTGTGTACTATTTATAGTATAGCCCCCAATGTAATCAGGGGCTATGCCTATTATATCTTTAGTGTTCGGGTTATTGGGGCAGGGGTATGATAAACATTTCCTGTCCTGCTTGGCTTGGTGTTTCGTGTAGCACTAACCTACACATTTTCTGCCCTAGCCCTGCATGATAGGTAATTACTTTACTGGTCACGTTTTTGTACATGAGACTCCCTACAAGTTTTACCTCGTTGCGTGGGGTAGTTTCAACCCAGTCGTGCAGTTTTGGGCAGTCGTTGGTTTCAAGGTCGTATAAGGCAAAAACCACATGGTTATTAGCATAAAATGCTAAATTAGCGGGGCATAAATCAAGCAAATGCCTTTTAATAAACCGTTTTGTTTCGGGGTCATTGTATGATGCACGATTGGCAACTTGGGTAAGGCTTTTGAACTCCCACCCATATGTAGCGACTTGGGGTGTAGGCAGGTTGCAGTAGTGAAAAAACTTGTGTGTCATAGGTAAACCCTTTCTCGGTTTAGTTAGTACTATATAAATAATAGCCCCTAACATTGTCAGGGGCTACCATTATTATATCTTTAGTGTTCGGTTCGTTTTTTGTATTGTTTTCGTGGTTTATCTTGTACTCGTTTTACAATTAGCCCTGATTTGTTTTTATCTTTTTGTTTGCAGGTGATCGTAATTATCGGTTTTTTCTTAGCTTTATTTTTGTCATTAATTTTTGTCAGGGCATTTGTAATGGCACTTCTCAAATTGTTAAGCAGAGAGTGTTCATCGGCATAGCTCCGTGGAGGATAGCCTAAATCTTTACGTTGAGTTTCATGTATTGAAACGTGAAAAGTGATTTCTTCATCAAGTTCTAGTTTAGTTATGGTATCGCTATAAATTTTTAAAATGCTTAACATTTATGATTCTCCTTAGTTTTCTTCTCTCTATCGTAATCTCAAAAGTTAATTGGTTTTATTTGTTCACAGTTAATTTAACGTAAGGTGTCCCCCAGTACTTACTGCTAGGAGAGTACCCCCCATTTAACAGTGCGAGCAGAACGTTGGGTTTTTTGCGAGAGTGCCCTAACCTAGCGCATTGGTTAAGAATAAACCCTAACCGTTTGTCGCCGTTAATACCTGTTAGAAAAGAGGATTGGAGAAAGTGCCTTACACCTCCTTTTTTGCCGCCCCACCCAAAGGGCACATCTTCAGGGTTTGGTACAAGGCATTGTATTTCAACGTTGTTTTCGTTGCCGCCAGCTTTTTCTTTCACAAATACTGTAATATCCTCGTAAGTAAGTTCTTCTCCATTAAGGAGAAGTTCAGCAATTTTTCTTTTAGTTACTGTTTTAACTATTTTTTTAGAGGATGCCTTAATAGTATTAGGAATCTCTTTTTTTAATGCTAATACTTTTGTCATAATATCCACCTTTCTGTGTGGGCTATGTTTTAAGTTGTATAACCAATATAAAAGTCAACTTTAATATTGGCAATACTTTTTTTATCTTTGTTGGTCTTATAAAAAACCCCCCAACAAAAAAGGAATAGAAAAAATGTTGGGGGGGATTCACAGGGAGGTGATTTTAATGTATATCAGTTAAAAATAGATATGCCAAGTGCAAGAGTAACAAAAGCTAATGATAAGCATATTACGAATTGCCAAAAATAAGAAAGATCATTGTATTGATTTTTAATATGATAGGCTAAATTTGTTATCGTTTTCATTTTTGGGGGGTACTCCTTTTTGTACTTTTCAACGAGATAAATCCATAACATCGCCATAAACTACCTTTTTTTCTGTAAAACTGCAATCGCCTCTTCATTTACTTTTAACATTCGCAACAACCGTTGCCTTGCTTGTGGCACATGAAAACAAATAGTAGCTAAAGCGAAAAGTAACGCACCCAGTTTATACGAATCAGTGTATTCTACTTTCTGAGTCATGTTTAAGGTTTTTTCTAAATCATGTATTTTTTCAGATGATCGTAAGAGATCTCCTACTTCGCTTCTTACATTTGCATAATTTACCATGAGCTAAAACTTTTTATTTTCTTTTCTAACTTTTTAACACGTTTTTCTAATTTTAATACTAATCGCGTATTAAATTCTATGTGTGCTCTTAAAACATCGTGAAAATTGTTTTCAAAAGATAAATCGCTGGAAATATGCTGGTTATCACTAGATAAGTTATCATTTCTACTCTCCAATTCTTCTTGGTTTTCATGAACTTGATTTGTAAAAACGTTATGAGCGTTTTGTACTCTTTGGTTTTCTTCTCTCACGCGTTTTCCTTTATCAATCCAGTTTTCGTTTCGTTTTTTCCATTCCTCAATTTCCATGTCTTTACCTTTCTACATAAAAAATATGTTTGTTTATTTTAATAGTTGGCTTCATTTTTGAAGCCCAATGTGGGTAAACATATACAGCATGATAAAACAGTGCTCCTCCACTGTAATCTTGTTTACCCATTACGAGTTCTCTCGCAATAAATACGGCTTTTTTAAACGACGCATTGTTTTTAGGCTCATCACTTTTACCATCGCAGTAAAAACTAAACTGACATTTATGCTTTACTGGATAGGCTTGGTTCCATTTATGTGTGGGGCCTTGAGTAATGACGCTACATACATCGTTAGGAAACCGTGGGTCTTTAGCTCTGTTAATTATAACATTGCCAACAGCTATTTGCCCCTGTTCAGGTTCGCCCCTTGCTTCAAAGTAAATAGCTATTGCTAGGCAAGTAATTGCTTCTAACATTGCCACTCTCCTCTTTTACCATGATCCATCGCCGTTAAACACACCGTACTTATCTACTTCGTTCTCGGTAGGTACGTCAGTTTCTCGGCGACTCAACTCTCTAGCGTAATCTTTAGCAATGATTTTATTCATGCCTTCTTTTTTATGCCCCCTAGCATGGACACAGGTTATGCGAGCATTACAATAACAACTACGCAATTTTGCGTTGTCGTAATATGTATACTCTCTTGCAATAATAATCACGTTAAGCACCTCTTTCTACAGGTTATGTTGTAACTATATGTATTGTACATATTAAAAAATCGTTGTTAAGTAAAAAGTGTTCTTTACTTATCGCGGTCTTTATCTCGCATCGCGTTAAACAGATTAAACAATGTTTCTACTTTTTTGGTGAGATGTTCTACATCTATTTTAGTTTTGATGATCGCATAAACCATACCAGAAAGAATTGCAAAAATAGCCATTCCAGTATTAATTAAATCAAATACATCAAACTCAGAACCCATCAGGAATTATCCAATGTGTTGAAGTTAAATAGCCACAGTTAGCACATCCTACCGTGCGAATGTCATTATTGACTAGGTAAAACTGATTAGACTCACAAAGAGAGCAAATGAGAACATCCATTTCTTTTTCTTCGTTTATAAATTCTTCTTGGTTTGTTTTCTTTTGTTTATATGTTGCTTCTGCATACTTTTTGTCTTCAGTAATTGTTTCTTTTGATTTAAATGGTAAGACATTGCTGTTTACAATGCCATGAAAGGTGGTGGTTCCCTTTTTTTCCATGAACATATCCTTGCTTTTTCGTTTATGTAATAATCGTGATAAGCCTGTATGGGATCACTACATTTGTACTTATCTGGCATCGCTTGCGGATGTTTTGTTACGCCCCTTGCTCTCAGCAATATAGGTGGACACCGTAAAATGGCAAGAACTGTTTCACAAGCGTGGACTTTTTCATACCTGTAAGTATATTCCTTGCACAGCGCAATGCCTAGTTTCCATAGCCAAATGTAGTTTTCTACTGTTTGTCCTGCCCATAAAGTACATGGGTGTTTTTGGTGGACAGCTAAGTAAGGCCCTTCGTTTTCATAACGCCAATGCACAGTAGAAAGCATTTGTGTGGTTTCTAATGGCATTTTTACAACGTGCTTATCACAATGGTACTCAGCACATTGGGTAACGTTATAATCTAAAAGAAAAATATTAATGTTACAATTTTTCTTTACGGTATTCTTTTATTAAATGCCCAATAGCTTGAGTCAAACTAATTTTAAACCCAAGGTTATCGGTAAGTTCTTTTTGTAAATCTTTTAAATTTTGGTACATTTCAAGGCTAACGCCTACATTTTTATTTCTGGGTAAAGCCATAGTAAAACACCTTTGTTGTATTAATAATTATGGTATTATATACAACAACATAAAAAAGAGTACGGTTATTTGTTCATAGTATGTAAACGTATTATCATTTTTAGTGCCCTATTTACCTGTTTTTCATATGGATACTTTTCTTTAAGGTATTTGATACCTCTTTCCATCACATCTTTTGCGGCTTTGTTGCCTCCTGCTATCAACTCATAGCAATGTAATACGAGTTCTAGTTTATCAGCGGCATCACAAACTTTTTCTTCTTCTAAAGTTATGGGAATAAACCGATTACCTACCCCTATAGAGTGTTCAAAGTTTTGTTCAATACGTTTTAATACAGAGTGTAACTCACTATAATTCCATTTAGTTGTAGCAGGTAGATCGCCTACGGCTATTTCAGCTACATCATGATACATCATATGTAGTAGGCAGTTTTTACTTGCTTCGGGCCAAAGAGTATGAAGTATGACCATTGCTCTCCAAGTATGGGCGGCTACATTTTGTCCATTAGTTAAATCTGGTCTAGTATGGTATCTGGATACATGCCCTCCCCTAATTTTTAGATATAAATTTTTTAGGTTAGCGTTTCTGTAGGCTTTTCTTTTGGTTTTCGTTTCCATAAGTTCTCCGTCAAAGTTTGTTTTGCCTCCCCCCAATTAGGCCCAAACTCTGCGTCAACTACGGAGGGAACTTCTAGCTTGACGCAGGTTTCCATTATCTCCGTAATTTTTTTAGCTTGGTCTTCACTTTCTACGGAGACATCTAATTCATCATGAACTTGTATCATAGGCAAAATACCTTCTTCTGCTAAAGCAACCATCGCTGCTTTAGTTTGATCTGCGGCACTGCCTTGAATTAATTTGTTTAATGCTTTATAAGTAAATGCTCTACGAATCGCAGGGCCGTGTTCATTGTATGCTTCTTGGTAATTCATAGGTTTCCAGCTGCCGTATTTAGTTGGTTCCCATTTATCAAAACGACATCGTCTGCCTAATACAGTACGGATAACCCCTTTACTACTAGCACGATTAATTGCGTAGTTACTTAGTTCTCGCACAAAGGGTACTGAGCTGTGGTAAGTAGCAAACAAATCATTAGCATCATCTATTTCTAAACCTAAACTTGCCGCTAACTTTTTAGAACCCATGCCATAGAACAACCCTAAATTTATATCTTTAGCCTGTTTGCGTGGAACACCTACAATATCTGCCGCCATTTGGTGGAAATCTGTGCGGGGGTCTACATTGTACTGTTCAGCAAACGTATTAGCTCCTTTAAAGCCCATTAACTTACTGTAATGAACAACTATGCGTGGTTCTTGGCTGGAGTAATCAAAAGCCCCCCATAGGGTTCCTTCTTCAGGTAAAAACAAACTTCTTATTAGCGGCCCTATTTCTGGGTGGCGAGCAGGTATTTGTTGCAAGTTTGGGTTGCTGTAACTGAATCTACCTGTAACGGTCCCCCCATCGTCACTGCGTAATGGGTGTAGCTCTGCATGAATTCTACCATTTTTCTGATGTTTTAAAATAGTTTCAATAAACGTTCCTCTTGCCTTTTGGTATTCTCTAGCTTCTACTATCATTTGCGGTACTTTGTGCGGATGGTTAGACAAAAACCCTTTAGTAAAAGATGGAGCACTTGTTTTTTCTGTTTTACTGTAAGTGAGGTCTAAAGCATCAAATGCTTTTGCTACACTTTCTGCCGCCCATATTTCTACTTCAACACCTGTTTGTTTTTTAATTTCTCCAAGTAGTTGTTTTTCTCTTTTTAATAAATCTGCTTGTATAATTTCTGCTTTATTTAAATCTACCCGAACACCTCTTTGTCGCATAGGTATGATCGTTTTAAGAACTTTTAATTCTAACTCTACTATATCTTGAATATCTTCTTTCACTATTAACGATTTAAAAAAAGTCCATAATTTTAAGGTTAAAGCCGCATCTTGTTCTGCGTAGGCCCCTACATAAGTAGCTGGTAATTTATACATTTCACTTTTAGCATTTACACCAAAAGCATCTGCCGCTTCACGCAACTCTTTTTCTGATTTGCGCTCTTGTAAATAATCTCTACCAATAGCGTTTAGTGCATAGCTAAATCTATTTTCATCTAACAGGGGTGCAATAACCATTGTGTCAATGATCCGTCCGGAGACAGACACATCTTCTGCGAGCAGCCACCCAACATCATAAGGAGCATTATGAAAAATATAACTTCTATCAACCGAGCATACATCTCTCAACCAGTTCATTGTCATTTTAACGTCTAAATTAGAACCCATTTCATGACGTATGGGAAAATACCATTGGTCGCCTTGCACAGCAACAGCGATACCAATTATATGACCATCTTTTCTCGGCCATCCTGAACCCATTGTCGTAAGGTTTGGGTCTTTTGTTTCTAAATCGATAGCTACTTCTTTTGCATCACTTAAATCAGGGTAACCATCTGGTACGGTCCATTCAACAGGAGGTTTAAATAAAGGGTACTGCATTACTTCTCACTTTCATAGACAGCTTACATTCGCAACGAGGCCATTTGTTTTTCAAGTTACGGAAAGTAACTATTTTAGTATACTTGCCGCACTCACAAACAGCTTCTACCTCTTCGTCCATTGCCTCATTATCGTTTTTAATTTTTTGGAACTCTTTTTTCAAAAAGTGAAGAGTCATTTACAGTGTTCCCTATTGCCACCTGTTTTTTCTTAGCTTGAACCTCATCAAAATATAAAAGCATTTCTGCTTCTACTAATAATAAATACCTTCTCAAGTCACGGATGTCGTCTAATGCACCTTCTTCTCTGTAGTCTTTGAGAATAGTTTCAAAAATATCATAGTTTTCTTTTTTAACTTGGTTTTCTATTCTATCCCATTTACGCGCTAACATCATAAACGCACCCATACCCCCACGTTGTTTCCAACTGTCTCCGTAACTTTTTTCTGCCACATCTAAACACTCAACATCATGATGGGCTAAATCGTTTACCTTCATAATTATTGTACTAAAATCACGTTTCATTGTTTGCTCTCCCATAGTTATCTTCAAACCGTTCTATATCATCTTCCCCTAAATAAGCTCCGTGTTGTATTTCAACTATTACTAACGGTTGAAGCCCTGAGTTAGATAACCTGTGTATCCATTTTTTTGGTATAATTATAGATTGTTGTGCTGAAAGTTCTGTTATCTTTAACTTTTTAAGGGTAGGCCCTCTAGTTACAAGGGCTGTTCCGTGAGCAACAACCCAATTTTCAGTTCGGTACTCATGCTTTTGTAAAGATAATTGTTCTCCTGCGTTCACTAAAATATTTTTTACTTTGTAGTGAAACCCAATTTTTATTACTTCGTAGTAACCCCAAGGTTTTTCTACCCTATCCATGGCTACGCTCTTCTTACTAACCATTGTACACAGGCTTCGCGCCAAGCTAGGTCTTCTATATCTTCTGCATGTTGTATCGCTTTGTCTATGTTTTTTTCTTTCCAAGAAAGCCAAGAGAAGTGCATAGGAGAAAGCACTCTAGAAAAGTATGTGTTTGCGAAATCAATTGTTTTAATGTTTTCACGATTTTTTACCCATTGCATTAACTCTTCATCAAAACAAGCAGGTTCATCAACTAAAGGTTTTGGATTATAGCTACTTTTTTCTTCCCCTAAAGTTAAGTATGGGTCGTAATCTGGAACCAAGTTTTTTATTTTTTCTAATGTATCTACATAGGCATGTAGATTATTACTAAATTGATAGTAAGTACCAACAGCACAATCTATTCTTGCCGCCATATATTCTAACAGTACAGACATATGAACTGCGTTTGCACCGTATGCCCCCCATATCATATCGTTGCTTCTGTTGCACACAGTCATATGTAAAGTATTATCGCGAACCCAAAACATAATTTGAGTATTGCATGGGTGGTCTTTTCCAGTGTTTTCTATAGTAAAATCTTTTATAGGGTCCCACATAGAAACAACAGTACGCCGATCGTTTTCATAATTAAGTAGACGATGAATAGCTATTTCTAACTGGTCTTTACCAAACCAATGTTTCCATCGGTGACCATATGCTCCATTGATAGTTTTTCCATCATCGCTGTAACTTTTAATTCTACTATTATATGTGGAAATCCAATCAACATCGTTTTTACCTGCTAACATCCAAAAAGATTCCATTAAGTGGAAGTAAGGGTTAGCGTCACGCATAGGATAAAACAACACTCTTTCCCTGCTGTGAGAATAGGAAGTCATAACAGGGTAAGGAAACTCTAACGCTTTACCATTTCGTGTTTCAACTTCTACCCCTTTATGCTCTAACGCTTGTACAGCTAGGTGTAGTGCTTCACTTACGTTTCTTGCGTTTATGTATTGCATTTAAAGCCTTTCTGAGCCTTTTAACGGTTAATGGGCACGTTAGCCCCCCAAATAAGGTTAGACAACCCTTATAGGGCCTTAAAAAAGTTTATTTAACTCTGCTTTACCCAAAAGCTATTACAATCTTCCTGTTTTGTAAGGGTGTAGCCTTTTGACTGAATGATTTCATACTTTTGTAGCCTTAGTTTATCTTGCTCCTCCCAGTAAGGTTTTGTTGTTTTACCACGAACAGCAACATAATCTTCGGTAATTATTTCATCTGGCATGACAGACCAATCGTAACTTGCAAATATCTTTGTGTCGTTACCCTCTGTATCTACCTTTAAAATATTTACGTTGGTTATATCATTTTCTGCTAAAAGGGTTTGCAAAGTTTTTAAAGGAACTGTTTGGTATTCCTCTGTTAAATGTTGTGATACAAACCCTTCCTCTTTTAAAAGGGAAGATCGCATACACTTTTCTTTTTGTGCAGGAGACCGCCTGTTAAAAAACCCATACTTACCCATCCACAATTTGCCTGTACCATTTTCATCACTGATAGCGCAGTGTACATATTTAAAATTAGTTCCCTCTAAACTTTTGTGTATGTCTTCTTTCAAATACACATTAGGTTCAACCATAAGCCCAAACCAATTTTCTCTTTTACGGTGCAGAAGTTTATTTGCTAATGACAATGTTCTTCCATTAAAGCACCCTATGTCTACAATTACGTTCATCCTAAACTCCTAAAAAAGTTTAAATATTGTTCACCAATTATTTTAGGGTCATGTTGTTTTAAACTTTCAAAACCACTTTGTCTAAAATTTTGTAACATTGTATCACTCATAGGCATTAACAAAACTTCAGCAAGTTCTTTTGCTGTTTCTATAACGAGGCAGTTATAGTTTTCTCGCATGTCATCAGGTGTATCTAAAAGCCACTCTTTATGAATAATGGGAATACACCCTGCATCCCATGCTTCTAACCAAGTGTATTGAGTACCACCTCCATCACCTTTTATTATAGTCATATCAACGTTAAATGTATAACTGCACATTAGGTTAAACGCATATCCTTTTTCTCTTGGATAATGTGCTTTAGATTGTACCCACTCTGGGTATTTAGGTACAATTTTGAATCTAGTGTAAAGCCTGTTTTCAAACCCTCTTATTTCTATTTGTTTATCTTCTGGTAAAAGCCTGTTTGCATCTAATAAAATTTCAGTATGTTTATCAAAATCAATGCGAGAAGTGCTTATAGCTAAATTAGATTTAACGTTTATAAAATTTTCTACATCTCTTATATAAGGGTGTCTTATAAAGGTTGGTCTGTAAGGCAACAAGGTAGAGTGGTTTGCCATTGGCAAAGTTTCTACCCCTTTTTTGCGAACAACTATACACCTGTTCATATCTAATGGCTCAGGCAGGTTTTTCAATTCAGTAGGGTCGTGAACAACTATACAAGCCTTGCCTTCATGGTATAGGGCGTTCGTAATTTCTTTAAAGTTTTTAGCTCCCGCTACGATCAGTTTAACATTTGATCGGGAAAGGGCTTCTTCCATAGATATATTTCTGTATCGTTTATCATAACCAAAGGTTCTCGTTTTTCGTTCACTTTTAGGTCTGATTTTAAATAAACAAACTTCTGCCCCAACCGCTTGTAACGTATCTATTAAATGAGAAGTAAAAGTAACCCATCCTCCATAAGGATTAGGGCTGTTATAAAACAAATCTATTTTCATTTTACATCACCTTCCAACAAAAGTTCTTTACTCTGCGTAAACTTACTACGGGGTCTTCCTTGGCCTAACCGCACTCGCTCATATTTATCCCACTCACACAAGCTATGCTCTATTGTACGCATATCTATTTTTTCAACAGGAACGTGTTCTCCTACAAGGCCCCCTTTAGACATTTCCAACAACTCTTGCATTCCTTCATTCGCTACTTGTTGGTTCATACTTTTTGTTAAAAGGTTATCCCAAATTCTATTCAAACCACGTTTAGCTCCTGGACCTGCATTCGCCCATGTAAATTTATCTACAGCATCCCTTAAAACAGGTGTGTAGTTAAGGTCGGTTATAACTTCATAAGACATAAACCCACCACCACCCCAACCTCGGTGTTCAGATAATTTTTTATGGGTAGCTTTTAAAGAGTTAGACATGCTTGCAGTTGACGCAATTTCTCCTGCATATTTATATATTGGTTTAAGAAAATGATCAACAACAACATCTGCTTTAGGAAGTTTTAACCCTTGGTTCGTAATTATGTAAGCACCAGTGAAAGTACGCTTACCTTCCGCTATTCTGTTTTTTATAATGCTTTTGGTACGCTCACTGTCCCAACCATTTATGCTACTTGTTGTAACCCAACTATGCTCTTCTGCGAATTCAACAGTACCCACCATTCTAAACAAACAACAGTTGAAAATTATTTCATGCCAGTTTTTATTATCGTTGGGTTTAGTCCAGTTGTTACGCATCCACATGGTAACTCTATCGTTTTCACGGAAAGGGTTTGTGAATTTATACTCTTGGAGAATAGGGTCATTTGTCCACTCAGACCTAGGTAACCCTATAACTCTTTTTTGGTATATAGCGTGTCGTTCGTTTATCCAATAGAAAAATCTTTCTACATTTTCTATGTTCATTTACTTTTCCTCTATTTTTATAGCATTAGCTTTTTCTGCTATGCGTAAATCCATTCTTCCTCCAGGAGAGGGTTCTAAATTACGCAAAGCTGTTATCGCTTCACCTACAGTTTGGGAAGCTAAAACGGCTTCCATATTACGGTAACGGTTTGTGCCTTTTTTGAGAGGTGGCTCATCCATTAACTTAATAATTTTACTTTCATTGCTCCATTTAGAGCTAATCGTTATTATTTTTTTAAGAGCTTCTACCGCATCTTCTGTGGTAGGCTCTACTTTTTCCATTTCATCTAACTCTAATGATATTCTAGTATGGGGATCAGCATCTGGTTTTTCAGTGACCACACTAACGGTTGAAGTATTACCTGTAACAAACTTATTCATTTCTATTTCCTCTTCTGGGTTCCAATATTTCGCATGTTCATGGGTAAGAACCCAAAAATTTTGTACAGAGCCATTCTTACCAAATGGTTCACAAACAGAAGATATCTCTTCCCTTGTAAACAAATGGTTTAAATTATCTATTGTTTCCTTACCATCAAACACATACGAATTTTCATTTACGGCTTTGCACTTCTTAGCCGCACTTAATGTTTTAAATTTGTAAAACAAAAACGGAGGTCCTTTACTTCCTGGAATTCCATCGCATACTGCATAAAACATTGCTCTTCCTTTCTTAGAAGAAGTACCAGTGTGTATATAATAATTTATACACACTGGTTAGACAACCGTTACTTTATCAACTTCCTGCGTAGGCTAACGCTTTGTTCAATGCTTTACGCTTGGTTTGCGCTCCAGTACCAAACCATGCTGAATGCAAAGCATTCCCTTCTATTTGGGAACGCTTTTGGTGGTCAACAACATGGGTTACTGCATTCAATGCGCCCCACCATGTACCCTTGGCAGAAGACATATCATGTCCAGGACTAGTTTCTACTGCTTGGTACACTAAATCAGCTGTGTTTTTAAACTCTTCGTGTATAGCAGGTAGTATATCAATGTTATCTGCTTTAGCCCTTTCTATTAACAAGTTAGGCTGGAACAGTTCAGCTATCCAGTTTTCTAAGTCAAAAGATTTAGCAGTTTTGCTTGCCAAAAATTCAGCTTGTTCTTTGAACAACTTCATTTGGTTGCCACTAAGCCCTAAAGCAAGCTCTGCTGCTTTGTGTATTTCTTCATCAAACATTTGTAGGTGCAACACTCTAAACCTGTTGTGGGTGTCATTTAAAGCCATTGTAAGCGTATTGTTACACACAACTCGTATAGGGGTGAACATAATAGTCATTGCTTTGCCTACCTGATGGCTATTGTTAAGTAACAAATAACCTTTAATATGGTCTCCTCCAGAAAGGCTAAACTCATCGGTAAGTTTTGCTAACCCCCAAATGTCTTTGCCCTCTTTTAAACTACCTGCGGTTTCCATAGTCATTTTACCTGCTTCGGTAAACTTTTTAAAGAAATCCATTACTTCTGCGTTTTGGAAAGGAACATAACTATCCCCACACTTGCCCATCACTTTGTTATCGCTGTCGCGTACAAGGTGGTAATCGCCTTCGCATCTTATAAAGGTTGCTTCCCCTGTTGGGTCAACAATATTCCAAACATTTGGTTTATCTACTGTATAAGCAGGTCGTTTACTTACCGTCCAATTTAACTTGGCGGCTTCTAACATTTGTTCAGGAGACATATTGTTATCTACTTGAACA
>TARA_R110000823_G_scaffold168410_1_pt1 | contig 13381 bp, 8 predicted proteins | sample TARA_R110000823 | Tara Oceans TARA_R110000823 (sample SAMEA4397722) | marine metagenome | biome: Polar Biome; feature: [DCM] deep chlorophyll maximum layer (ENVO:01000326); material: water (ENVO:00002006), including particulate matter (ENVO:01000060) such as... | depth 20 m | reverse complement strand
TCAGTATCACAATTTATATAATGCCAGTAAGTTTGATTTGCTTGACCTGATGGAACAAAATATATACGATTTTTGCTGGGTGAATAAACCCCGCCAAAATAGGCACCGTTAACAGCTGAAGCTCCGTGTGTGTATTCAACGACAGCCCCAGTATCACAATCTATATAATGCCAGACCGGCTGTGGTGCTTGATTACGAGGCACAAAGTATACCCGATTTTGAGTAGGTGAATATACGGAACCATTATAAGCATTATTAACAAAAGTAATTCCAGCTGGAGGTTCATAAACATTTACTGTGGTTTCTGAATTAGCATTAGGGGCACTTATATTAGTTACGTATTTTTTAACACCACTTGAGGAATACCCAACCATTCTCATAGATGGTAAAACACCCAAATCAACATAGTTCTTTGTAGCAACATCCTGTGGATTTACAGGGTCGGAAGCATTAATGATAGTTCCGTTTTTATTATCAATCAAACCACATGATAATTTTTTATCAAATGTCTCTACAACTTGATATTGCAAAGTTATAATAGGTGAATAACCATCATTGGTAGAAGCGGGGAAGTTTCCTAACGCGTCAGTTCTAATAGAACCAATTACAGAAATATTGCTATCTACAGTAATCGGTGAAGTGCCGGGAACACTGAAAAAATCACCAGCCTTAGCGTCAATTAACACAGCATATTTTCTACCAGCAACATAATTTAATTGTGGATAAGCAAAACTAAGATTATAATCACCTTCAACAGTAGGAGGAAACGAAGGGTCATTATACTTACCAATTGATAGACTGACTACAAAATTATAACTATTTGTATCATAGTTATATTGATAAACAACCATAAACCTATTAGTTTCGTCTGAAGTGCTTCTTTGACTTGATTTAATCTTAAATCGGATGTTTTTTAGATTTGACAAAGCGGTAAATTCAAAACCAGTTTTAACATACAATTGTCCTGCGGTAGTTCCGTCTATAGCAAGGTCGGCACCTTGTCCGTCAAATGCTGTAATATCCGTTCCATCACCAACAGTTGCTATATTTAAATCCTGTGTTATTGTTGTTTTTGTAGCATCTGTAGAGGTCAAACTTATATTTTGTGTCTTAGTGTTAAGGTCTTCTAGGCTGTCAATTAAATATTTTTTTGTTATTAATTCTTGGTCTAATGTAAATGTTGTTTGTGTTGTTGTTAGGGTATTCACTAAATTTTTATTTCCTACTTCACTAATAACAGAAGAACCGTTTAATTTTAAGTCTGTCGCACTTATACCAACATCTACACCGTCTAAATCAATATAGGTTTCTTGTGTGCTGTCATATATTCTATCGGTAGCAACTTCTGGAACTTTAATTAAACCATCTATATTTGTTATGTCTGGTGATTGTGATGAGGCTGTAAAATTATCTATTTTTTGAAATTCATCACCAATGCCAAAAATATTCATAGTATTCAAACAATTTTTAAAATTGTTTATTATATATATTATCCAAGAAAAAAAAAATGATTATTAATAAATGTTTTTATTAATGCCGTTTGATAAATCAAACACGAGAACCAAAACTCTTAGAAATATACACGAAAAACTAAAACCCAATCAAGACCATTTAAATCTAAAGTTTCATTTAATTCATTCATTAGTTTTATATCAATTGTGCTAATATTTTTACGACTATGAAAATCCGTGTAATCTAGTGTGTTCGCATCGTTATCTTCAATTTGAAATTTACCAAAATCTACAGTTATAGGAATGTCACAGAATATATTAATTCTCTTTTTATTGTTTTCAATTAAAGACACATTATTAGATAAAGCATTTGAGCTGACATATATATGCTTAAGACCAACTAAATCAGGTAAAGCATCAACTAAAACATCAGTTTGTAAAAGGTAATCCTTATCAATACCAAGCACAGTAGCCATTGGATTTGCAGATGTTTGACTTTCCAAACTGTATAATGAAAAATTCTTACCAGCATCTATGTCAGCTTGAGAAATGGTTACTCGTATTCGCCCGGTTAATGTGTTTTGTGTAAATACAAGGTTAGTTAAACTATTTAACGATTCTTTTAAAGTTTCAATTGTGTATTGGCCAACTGGTATTATGGTTGATGTTGAAACCCCGTCATAATCATGAACAAAGGTATTATTATTATTATTTACATTATATTGTGTATTTGGCACTATAGCCGATTTTAATGAAACTCTTGTTGCTTGTGACAGATCACTGTCATTGGTGGTAAACATCATATCATATTTACTAATTGATTGTATTGATTTATCACGGGAAGAAATTCTAAGTAATCTACTTTTTTGAGCCATTGTTTTAATGTTCGAACGATTTTTCGTTCAGTGTATATAATAGCGAATGTTTTTTTATAATGTTTTTATTAAATAAATTGAACATCTTTGATGTTCGGTATATTAAAAATCTACATTAAATTCATTAAGATCCTGCAAATACCCAGCATACCCTTGCTTAACTAAATTCTTTTGGTTGCTTGGGGTTTTAATTGTTCCAGTTCTAACTGTCTCCTTTTTAATTGTGCGGATTCTAAAATTTGGATCTCGAATTGATCTTGCAATTAATGGATTTATTTTTTGTAATTCTAAAAGAATTGAATTGTCACGGGCTGCTTGTCGAATTTCTAAGTCACTCACCCGTTTATCAGCATTGGTATCTAAAATATTAGCCACTTCACCAATATCACCGCCAACAGCCCTTACAACCCCCGCAATTCTATCAAAACCATCACGAGCAGTCCTTCTTAAACCGGCATTGTCATCCATAATATCAATCATACCAGTTTTTATTTCATCACGAATAGACGATTGCCCGGTAACCACTCTACGACCAGCATCATTTATAGTATTACGAAGAAGTTCTTGATCTCGAGTTATTCGATTTACCCCCGAAAATAGAGATTCGCGGGCCCCCCTAACCTCTTCGCGCATTGATGTTTGTCCTGATAATATTCGACCGGATGAATCTCTAATTACTTTGGCAACTTCATCTTTAGCCTCTGAAACTTGACTCATACTATTTCGAATATCATTAATGCCTTTCAAAAGTCCGTCTGTATTATTTAATGCTGCTTCAACATTTTCATTAATCGTTCTGTAAGTTCCAGATCCATCATTTCTGATAAATGAACCACCGGCTTGATTTGTTCTACGACCATCACCACCCCGAACTGAAGTTCCTTCTAATAAACCCGCTGCTTGCCTCTCGCGTAGTGTTTGGGCTACAGACTCTCCAATACTTACTCTATCAGTTAATAAACCCCTTTCACTAACTTTTCTTTCGATAAAATCGTCTTCACTCATAATGTTTTACTATCGAACGATCGTTTTTCTTTGAAAAACTTCTGTTTAGTATATATATCGAACGATAAAATAGTTCAAATTAATTATATACAATAAACAATAGTTTTTTTTTCAAACAATAGTTTTTTTTTCCATGTTTTTTTGAACATTTTTAATAAAATGTTTTTTTCTTTGAAACAAAACTACTACTACATCGAATATATGTATCAAAGTTTTTTCTAAATCTAGTTTCTACTGGTTCTGGATTATTGGAATACAAAAACGAATGTTTTCCAGTGGTTGCATATTCAATTAGTTTTGCAAATTGTTTTTTAGAAGTGTGTGGCGGGCATAAATCAAAAATTATTAATTCAATTTCATTGTTAGAGCTTGGAAATACAATTAAACCATTTGCTTGAAGTCTGATAACCCTAGGTATTTTAGTATATGATTGAGTGTTAATAACACTAGAAATTAGACTATGCCTACCCATTGTTGCTAAATTTGTCATAGTATCTGATTTAAGGAACTTTTGATTTCCAACAATATCATCAAATATTATTAATACTCTAGAATTTTTACCACAATGTTTTATTCCTTTACTTTCTATTAAATCATCTTGAGTTTTAACAATTTCTTGTAGTCTTTCTTCAGTTGGATCTGTAACCATATGTTCATCATCTAATTTTAAATGTAATGCTAAATCGTCTTTTTTTGCAGTTGGGCTAAATAAATAAATATGATGAAAAAAATCACCACCATAAAATTTAGGTTCATTGCATAAGTGATTGCATAATGTGCTTTTTCCTGATTTTGTTTTTCCAACAAGTAACAACATACTGGGGTATTCATTTATAATACCCGCTTTCATATATTCCGTTTGTGGCAATTTATGTTTTTTAGTTGGCAATGGTTTAACTGTAAGGCTATCCATAGTTTTTCCTTGACGAACATTCATTTTATCGTCCCGTTTAACTTCGTTAAACATTTTAATCCAACTGTTTATCTTTGATAAACTACTATTTAAATGTTTTACTATCGAACGATTTTTTCGTTCAGTATATATACAGAACGATAATAAGTTTGAGTTTTATTTCGAATGTTTTTTTCTTCGAAATAAAACGAAAACATCTTTAAAAAACAAGTTCAATTTATTTTATTGATAAACTTAACATACTTTGTGAAAATTGTTTGTTTCTTAAAGGTAATGTATTTATTTCAACAACTTCATCACGACCATCAAATCGAGCATAGTTTGTTGTTAAATAGTTATACGGGGTTCTATCAAATGGATCTGCTAATCGTCGATCTACTTTTGCCATAAGTGGATTCCCTACTGGTCCAATGTTATTAATTGTTTCTCTTAAAAAACTATTTGAAAAACCGCTTTTTCTATATTTTCTCCCCATAGTACCATACATTTGCCGGCTATATGGGTCTTCTTCTTCAATTCTGGGGGTTCTAACAAAATTTCCTTCAGCAACTCTTCCAAAATATCTAAATGCTTGTTGTTTTCGATAATTTAAGTGAAGTGGATTATCTGGTTCTTCATTTACGGGAATTGGTAAATCAAATAAATTATAATCTCTAATTTCCTCTAATTTTTCGGCTTCAGTTAATAATAAAATATCTTGACCACCAACTAAAAAACTTGGTCTTAAATGTCCAACATTTGAAGGGTTTTTTTTTTCATTTTCAACTTCATCATCATCATCATCGCTATCACTATCACTATCGGAATCTGTTTCAGGTGGGTCTGGGTCGGGATCTCCTGGACCCCTAGGTAATGGAATTGGCTTTCTTTTCTTCTTCTTTTTATCTTCTTTAATCTCCTTAGGGGTTCGAGGTTTAATTGTTTCAATTTCAACACCGTCAGGAGGGTCATCAGAGGGTGGTGAATCAGCAGCCATATCTTCATCAACTGGTTTTTTTGGGACCTCTCCGCTTGGATCCCCACCACCATCAGGGAATGGATTTTGAACTCCTGTTTTAGTATTTAATAAATCAGGAGAAGCAATACCGGGTAATAAATCATATGGATTCGGGGGTGATGGTGATCCTGAATATCTTGTTAAATATGAATTTGTTAAATATAAAGCTTGTGTTTGTGTATATCCGGATTCTAACCAAACACCCATTAAAGCATTTCTTAAATCTTTGTTTTCAGGTGTTAAAGTATCATCAACTGCATCATCCGCGGGTCTTTCACCCGGAACGGTTTCATCGTTCATACTACTACTGCTACTACTGCCTTCAGGTGCTGAAAAATCATCTGCAGTAATTTTAGGGTTTTGTTCAAAACTATCTCTTAAATTATCTAAATCTTTTTGATTTTTTGGTTTTCCATTTTTATTTATATAATCAGATATAAATTTTTTACCACCACCTGATTTATATAAATCACTTTGTTCTTTTTGTGTGTATTTTCCGGCTGTTATAGCTCTAAATAAACTATAATTATTTTTGTTACCAATTTGAGCATCTTTTGTTGGTGTTTTTAACTCAGTGGATTCATTTGAAGGGGGTATTTTCGACTCAGTGGAGTCATTTGAAGGCGGTGACTCAGTGGAGTCATTTACCGGGTTTAAATAGTTTGCAATAGCATCTAAATCATCTAAATTTTCACCCCCATTATTTAAATAATTAGCATATTCACCCGTTTTTACAAATGTTATTTTTTCAGCTGGTGTTAATTTAGATACTTGACCTGATGTATCAAAAGCAGCATTTGGAATTAACGAATACCATTCAGGAACTACAAAACCGGGAGGAACTGGCACACTTGACGGTAATTTACCACCACCACCCCCCATACCCATCATTTGCATACGAGGGGCAGGAGTTATGCCTAATACTTCTTCCATATAAGTTAAAGTCCTAGCTCGTCTCCTTGCCTTCTTTTGACGATCTCTTATTTCTTGTTGAACAATCCCACTAGCAGCACCTAAAGTTAGGGTTTCTCTAGCAATTTGACCTGGTGATAAAAAATTACCATCGTCAATTAAATATTCTTTTTTTGCTTGATAATCTGAAAAGAAGGTGTCATCATCTCTTTTTGTACCTGCTTCTGCAAGTTGCACATTTTTACTGGGGTTTTTAAAAACAACAGGTCTATTTCTACCAAACATAATTAATTAAATGTTTTTTTTTAAAAAACTATATTATAGTATATATAGTTTATCACAGATAAAACATTTAAATAATAGTTTTCAAAAAAAACACCATGATGAACGATATGGCAGACGATCAATTTCTTTCAACCAATGGGCTTTTCTATAGAATGCCCCCTACTCTTTCAACTACTGTTGATCGTACATTTAATCGAGAACAAGCAAATAAAAGTTCTTACACACAAGGTGAAACCATAGTAATTGACCTTAATATTGGTACTAGTTACTTAGACCCTAAAAATGCAATGCTTTCGTTTGATTTAACTGTAACTGCAACTGCGGGTGCTGATAATGCGGACCGTGTGACCTTTGGTAGCGGCTCTGCTGCTAACCTTATTAAAGAAATCCGTTTCCTTTCTAAAAATGGTTGTGAAGTCGATAGAACCACTAAAAGCAATAAACTAACTAAAATTCAGCAGGATTACATGTATTCTGTTGAAGGTCAGCGATACCTTCAGATGGCTGGTATTGGTCGTGTTCTAGGTGGTGCTGCTGGTCTTGCAGCAAACAAACAGAGGTTTGTAATTCCTATGGCTTTCATTTCTGGTTTCTTTCGTCCAGTAGTCAAAGGAATGAAAATGCCTGGTGGTTTAATGAGCGGTATGCGAATTGAACTTACTTTAGAGGACCCTACCCTTTGCTTTCAACGAACTGCAGGCACTGCAACGGCTCTTTCTTATACTATAGAGGACCCCACTATGCTTATGATGCTTCACGAGTTAAATGATCCTACTCAAGCAGTCCTTTTACAGAATTCAAGTGATACCGGTTTAGAATATACATTCCCGTCATATTTCGAATCGGGAGGTGAAAGCACTCAGATTCGTGTAAATGACCAAGTCAAAAAGGCAGTTGGTAATTGTAATAAAATATTTGTTGCTGTGTATGATTTAGCCGGTGATAATAATATTTTAACAATTACCAATGATCCTGTTGCTGCATGCAACAGTACTTCATTTGCTGAGTTTCAGTTTCGTGTAGGTGCTAATTACTACCCCCAGCAGACCATAAAAAGCGATATTGAAGCTTGGTATATTGCAACTTCTGCATTTAAGGGTGGTGAAACAGCAGTAACTTTAGCTGATTATCAATCTGGTGGTAAATTCTTATTATCCCATCCTTTAGAAGCTGATTCAGCTCTTAATTTAAGTGGTATCCCTCTAAATAACTCAAATTTAGCGGCTTATCAAATTGCAATGACTACTAGTATCAATCGTGAATATGCTGTGTTCATTGAATTTATTACCGTAGCGAAAACCTTTATTAATAAAACCTCAATAAAAATATAAAACAGTGCATTTATTAGCAACCATCAAAAAAAAATATTTGTTTGAGTTTTCGTTCTCGTGTTTGATTTATCAAACGGCATTAATATAATAAATGTTTTTCTTTGAAAAACATTAAAAACATTTAATCGATATCAATCTCTTCACCTACATCAAATTCTATTATTTTAACAAGAGTCATATGAGTAATGTGGCAATTAAGAAATATTGTTTTAGGAACTAAAACCCCATCACCCTTTATTTTTTTGCATATTTTGTAGGATATGTTATAAACTCCATTTTTTAATGGCATGAATTCGTAATCTTTGCAAAATTTAATACTAGAAAACTTTCTTTCTGGATCGTTATAGACCGGTAAAAAGACACCAGTATATCGTTTTTCTAGGTTATCGTAAATGCTTTTTATAGCATTATAATTTCTTGCATCAGTATTTTCATTAGCATTAAATAGTGGATTTTTAAATTTATCATATTTTAAAAATTTAATTTGGATAAGACTTTTTGGCATTGTTAATGTTTTTTATTTTAAAAAACTTCTAAATTTTGTTCAAATTGTTCGATTATCGAACGGGTATATGTTAGCAAATACAAAATTTTTAAAAATAATTAATTATTAGTTTTTTAATTAATTATTCAAAACCCCAGTTTGTATTTTCAATAATAAAATTTGATACTAATAATTTAATGCTACTAAATTCTGTATATTTAATCCTTAACAAAAGATATTGTTTATCATTACAATAATCATCTTTTTTTTTATCATAATGTTTCGTTTTAATAAATGCTAATTCGGCTTTTTCTTTTGTCATACCACCAAATGTCGCTGGTTCAAAATGTTGTTTGCCATCGTATTCAATAAACAGTGGTTCATCTGCTTTAATTCTAAAGTCCCATCGCAATAAACTTTTACAACCCATAACCTCATATGAAGTGTCATATTCATAATCTATTTTCATTTCATTTAAAACATTTTTTATTGCAACTTCACCACTGCTACCAATTTCATCACCTTTACACGTTGTAATGTGTTGTTTCAAATGTGATTTGTTAGCAGTTTTATATTCACAAGTTGGACAATTTAAAACAGTAGAGCATTCTTTACACCGTGCCTTTTCCCTATTATGAGTACAAATATTACTACCACCACATTTTTTGCAGCTTACTTTTATTTTATTATGGATACAAAATGATGTTTTGCAACATGTTCTACAATATTTTTTGTTTATATTATGAATACAAAACGATGACCCATCACAATATCTACATGCTGATTTTATTTTACCATGAATACATATGCTACCACCTTTACAATCCACACATAGTGATTTTAGTCTATTATGAATACATTTTTTAACTGGTTTTGCTCGGCAATTATCACAACATTTATAAAATATATCTGTTTTAGGGTTTTTAGAATAGAATTTAATTAACATCTTACATTTACACATAGAACATTTAACTAAATCAACACCGGACATTATAAAAACTTCTTTATTTTTCCGTATTATAATTTATATATTTTTTATGTTTAAATGTTTTTCAAATGTTTTTTTCTTCTAAATAAAACTTAAACTAATATTATAATATATTGTTCATCAAAGATGAACGGTTATAATAAACGATACATAGATGTATCTGGTAAAGGTTTTTTTCTAAATGATGTTTTTCAAAGAAAAACTATTTGTTACCTGTATAACGAAGAATTAACATTTTCTTTTTTTTGTAAATTTACATGTACAGTATTGCAAAATGTTTCAAAAGACATTTTTTCAGTAAAGAATATACTACTAAATTTTGTAGCTCTTGTTAATGCAACATATAAATGATTTTTAGCAAATAAACGAGAAGGATTAATAATAACATTATTTTTTATAGTTTTTCCCTGTGCTTTATGTACTGTTAATGCATAAGCAGCTGTAAATCGTAGTTTGCCGTTTTTTGCTTTAGGATTTCCTTTGAATGTTGAAGTTGTTTTTGGATCAAAAACGTTACCAGCCCAGCATATTTGTATAATGTTTGTTTTTGACGAACACTCCGTTATAATTCCAATAGAACTGAGCGGAATAAAATTATTTTCAAGATCTTTACAGTTATCATTACAGATCACTTTACAACCCTTTTTTAATTCATATTGATCATTAATAGCATTAATTTGTGTATTGATTCCGCATATATGAATATCATCAAGTGTTTTGTTCATTATGTTCGATTCCAGCGAACGGGTGTTCGATTCCAGCGAACGGGTGTTCGATTCCAGCGAACGGGTGTTAAGAATTTTAAGAATAGACAATGCTTCATTTTTAGATAATTCACCCCTTAGTTTATTACATAAATCAAAGAACTTTGGATCTTCTTTTTGTCGATAATTTTCTGTTAGTTCCATAACTTCAAATTTTTTATATTCCTCTGATTTAATACATGTCCAATTATCATATATAGGAACGGCAGGAGCAATACATGGTAATTGATGAAAATCACCAGCCATTAAAAAACCACTATTTGATTTTAATTTTTTCATCATTATAGTTAAGTGTTCCGCTGGAACCATCGAACATTCATCTAATACAAATCTTGTGTAATGATCAAAACGATCGTTCGGCCTGCAATTAATACCAAATACTTTATAATATGTATCTACACGAATATTTACATTTAGTTCTTTAGCTCTATCTTTTAAATTTTTTACAGCATCATGTGTTGGTGCCATAAACATCATATAAGGATATACTTTAGCTAATTCAATAATTCTGTTAGTTTTACCATTGCCACCAGCACCAGAAATATGTAAAAACTTTGGCAAAATTAAATCTTTAGAATATTGTATTTCCCCTCTTGGTTTTGCAATTATTCTTTCAATTACAGATTGTTCAGGGTTATTAGTTAATCGTATTTTTTCTAATTTCCATTGACCATTATTAGTACCAATATCAAATAAATGATCGCACTTTACAGATACTTCAATTCCATCTACATTGACACATATAGGCACAATATTATTATCAATTAATTTATTATATTGTTTAAATAAAATAAATTTTTGATGGGCTTTTACATATGCAGATATAACGGGCACATTCCAAGGGGATTTTGTACTTGAATATGTAACAGAATACCACCCTTCATAATCGTTTTTCTTTGAAAAACCTAATGATAATATTCTATCTTTTAATACATACCTTGCTCGCATATATTCTGAATATGAATTAGTTCGCCATGATTCTTCAAATGATTTACTAACACACTTACCAATGAATGATCTAAATTGTTCGTTTGTAAATGTATCAAAATTTACATCAAAAGTTTCTGATGCATAAGCATATGATTTTACAAATGGATTAATGCCGTGTGTTTTGTAATTTTCTTGAACGATTTCAATAGGATACCAACCAGAAGTTTCATAATAAATATGTTGATTTAATTTTTCTACAGTTAATGTTTCAGATTCAATGTATATCAAGCCATTAGTTTGTGTTTCACAAACGGGATTCTGAAACTCTGAAAACAATTTATCAACAGTAAATACGGCTTCGATTATTGGAAATCCATTAAACAAACCACTGGATTTAAACGATTTGTATGATTTGTTTTGATCATACTTTGTATTTAATTCGCTTGTAATAGCTGTTCTGCTATAAAAACCGCTTTTACTTGCATCTAACAGTAATTCGGAAAATTGAGAACAACCATCTTGATATTGAGGATATTGCTTTAAGAATTTGCCTTTACCAACACCACCAGCGGTAAAACACTCAGGATATTCTTCATATTCAGGAAATTTGGTTTTCCATACTGTTGATGCAGTAATAAATGCAACTAAAGAACCTTTGCTAATTATTGCAAGAGAAGGTTCGTCGTCGTCTTTTTCTTCATATGCATTTGCAATATCAATTACATCTTGATTATTATCGAACCATACAATTTTTTGATTTTTATCATAAATGTTCATCTTTGATGAACTATTAAACTGATAATCGTTTGGAATGTATTCAATCGAAGAATAAGATTGTTCGATTGAAGGTTCGTCATCATCACTGTCATAAATTTCATTAACATGGTTATTGTGAGCAACTAATAAAAGTGTTTTACCTTTTTTATCCTTTCCTTTTGGTTTGAATTCATTCCATATTTCACCAATTTTATCTTTAACAACTAAAGTCATATATGATTTGTCAGACAATTCTTGAATTCCTGCACTATCAATACCTGACTCGAAATATTTATTATTAATTTTTTCGATTGCTTTTATTTTTCCTTTGGTTCGATCTGTCTGTTTTAGTTTATGTAAGGAATCTAAAACAACTTTGCAAGCACAATTAATAGCACCATTGCGAATATTTTCCAATGCAGGGTTTTCATTGATTTGTTCATGTATTTGTATGTTAATATATTCAGCATATGAAAAATAGTCTTCTATAGTTGCTAAAATTCTGAATAATGTATTATGCAATCTACTATTATTAGCAACAACACCAGCACGAGTAATCGTAAATCGAATTGTCATAAATTCATCAGCACCTAACACATTTACATAATATGCTTTATTATCTTCTAAAATTTCTAAAAGATAATTTTTTAATTTAAGGGCATCACCTTCATATTTAAATGTGCCAACATCAGTTCCAATAAATGAAATAATGCGAGATTGAATCTCAAAAAGAAATGGTAATACCGGACGAACAACATTACTTGCGCGAATATCAGCAAGAAAAGGCAATGCTCTACGGGAATTTTGAGCAATAAATTCTTCTAAGCTTTTAATGCTACTTCCTACATACTTAGGATAGGAGCGGTTATTATACAGGTTTTGAGCAAGATTTTTTGCCTCGTTATACAAAAATTGTTTGCGAGACATTATATAAAGTGAATAATTGTTTTTCAAAGAAAAACTAATGTTCGAATTTATTATTAGGTTTTTATTTTATAAAAACGATTAGTAAAAATAATAAGTGATTATACTTTTTATTTTATAATCACTTATTATCATATCTTTAGATAGAAAATGAACATTAAAAATGTTCGATTTATTTATTTTTAAAAAAAAAATATAATTTATTTATTATTATGTTGAACGATTACTCGGTTTGATTTTTTATATGTTTTTTTGATTTCATATGTGTTTTTAATACATATGCTGAGCAGTATGATTTATTACAATCTTTACAATAATGAGTATTCTTATTACAATCTTTACATTGTGGTTTAAATTTATTATGCTCACAGGTAGTGCATATAAGGCATTGAGATGTTGATACTTTATGCTTACATTTATTATAATGAACGATAGAATCGTTCGGTTTGTTTAGTTCAGGTTTTAGTTGATCCAAATAAAATTGTTCTCGTTGTAATAACTGATCTCTGGTTACAGCAATAACATCTTCAATCAAAATAATTCGAGTATTTTCCCATCCAATCTTAATAAAATGATTATGACATGGTAACGGATTTTTAATTGAACTATTTTTATGACTATAAAGCCTTTTACATAAAGTTACACAAGTTGAACCAATATAAATTTTATCATCAAGAGTATTAACAATTTTATAAATTTTACCCCGTGAATATCTTGATGTATTTCTTACTGGAGACATTGCATTATTTAAAAGATCATTCATAAT
>TARA_R110000823_G_scaffold13572_16_pt1 | contig 13383 bp, 9 predicted proteins | sample TARA_R110000823 | Tara Oceans TARA_R110000823 (sample SAMEA4397722) | marine metagenome | biome: Polar Biome; feature: [DCM] deep chlorophyll maximum layer (ENVO:01000326); material: water (ENVO:00002006), including particulate matter (ENVO:01000060) such as... | depth 20 m | reverse complement strand
ATCATATAGTGTACCATCAGCACGAATACCACTTGCTATACCATACCCTTGTATTTTTTGTTGAGTTTTACCTTGGTTGTATATACTTGTTTGAGTTTGTGTAAGAGTTCCTTCTGTAAATTTTTGTATGTCCCAAAAACGAATTGTATCTTTAGGAGTATATTGATTAGTATGAGTATCAGTAAGTCTATGTAAGAACCCACCATTGTTAATATTATTATTTATTAGGTAAACACTTCTTGTAGTTCTTGAGTCTAAGGTGTTGTTTTCTATTCTACCTAAAACCATTGGAAAATTAGGAGCAATATAAATAATAGTTTCATTTTCTTCTTTAGTATTAATATCTACTATATTAAAAGTTTCAGCATTTTGTGTAGAGATATTATTGTTAGTTATAGAAATGCCATTTTCATCTCCTAATTTAAAAGCATAATGTGAATCATTAATTCCTGCTCTAATTGGGGAATTAATATCATATCCTAATGTACCATCTACATCAACTGACCCCGTATTTGAAGAATTAAATAAATTACTTGGGGTTGGAGTTGAACCTGTATTACTATTTGCGGCATCAGTAGTTGCTCTATAATTATAAGTAAATCCTTTCTCAAAAACTAAACCCTGTTCTATGAAACTACTACTATCAGATACACTATCAGTTAATAATTTATTATGACTTAATGTTTTTAATGTAGAAATGTAGTTACCATCTTCTAAAGGTCTAAAATATTTAACATTTGAAGCAGAAGTTACTAATGCCGGATGAGATAGAGTTATTGTAATAGTAGTTCCACTAGTACTTTGAGAAAGAACTTCTCCAATTAAATTACCATTAGAATCTACATATAACCAATATTTTCTAGGAACATGAGTTCCAGCAGTAACCCCACTAAGTGTTAATGTACTGCCACTAATACTAACGCTAGTAGTACCAATAGTAGTAAATTCAGTTTTAGGTGGAATGCTAGCATATATAATATCAGTAGAAGTAGATAAATTACTATTAGTCACATCAGTAATAAATTTAGAAGTATCATCTCTTCCTAATATCTCATAACTCATTAATCCATTTTCTTGTGTGCTAGTTATATCTTCTATACGACCAGTAAATACTTCTTCAGTTATAGCATACGCTCCACTATAATAATATAATCTACTAATAGTTGTAGGTTGATACAATTTTCTATTTACATCTAAAATTTTAGCATATCTATTATTCTTATCTGCAAATTCAATTTCATTTAAATTTTTAGGAAATGAATTAGAAACCATTCTAGTCCCATACATTCTACTTTTAACTTTTGTACTACTAAACCCATTTATTGTAACTAAATTATTCCTTAAATGATTTACTGCTGTATCGGCCTCAAAAGTATAATTTACATATGCATTTCTAGTAATAGGAGTTGTGAACATTTTTTGTTTATCAAACTCATGAATAGATGTATTAACAGTCCACGTATTTGCAGTTATTAATTTATTAGCAATAACACTAAATGTTTGGGTGTTGTTAGATTTATTAGTTATAGAATTTATAACATAGTGATACCTATTTATTTGAACAATATCTTGATTACCTAAAAATGATTGTAAATCACCATTTTCTTTATCAAATGTCATAGTAATTAAAGTACTACTTGTTTTACTAACATGTCCGTCTAGTTCTTTTAGAACTAAAGAATCATTATAAATAGCATTACGTAAAGATAAAACATTATCTTCTTTTAATGTTTTATGACTTAATCCTGCACTATCTAATACTGTAACTCTTCCTAATTGACTAATTTGATTATGAGTTTTATTTAATATAACACTGTGTACAAATGGTATTCTATCATTTTCATACTGTGATTTTTCAAAAGTAATATATTTATTAGGTCCAGTTAAATTCCCATCTAAAGTAGTTTCTATTAAAGATGACGAAGTTGGAAAAGTGCCCCATCTTATATCTACCGTACTTCTTTTAGCATTTGGAAAAATGTATTGCCATCTAGTAGGATTTACACTATTATTATTACCTGTATCAGTATAAGCATCAACATAATTAGTATGTGCAATATCTTCATTTAAATATTCATCAACAAGAGTTGCATCTATTTTTTGCATACCTATATTTGTTATAGTATTATTAAATTTACTTTCTGTCATAAAGACAATATTTTGTGCGGTTCTACCTATTTTATAATTAACTGAACTACCAGTTGCGCTAATTGCAACTCTAGCAAAATCTAAATATATTTTATATGACCCAGCACTTCCATATTTTTTTTCTATATTACCTACATGGACATTATTATTAGTAAACAAAGACATGCCTTCTTCTACTTTAGCATAGTTAGTATTTGATATGGTAAAATACTTACTAGTTGTTCCTCTATTAAATTGAGCATATCCACCTACAGTAGTAGCCAATGCTATAATATATGGACTACTCCACCACCGGAAAGAAGTTAATGTATATTTTTCATGATAGTCTAATTGATTAGGAGTATCTAACCTATCTTCATAAAAGTAAAACGTGGGAAGACTTACGGTATTAACTACATCATATTTATCTGTAGAACTAGCATTATCGCCTCTCAATCCATAACTAACTGCTACAACACTTGTATCTGTTTTTGCTGGCCCTTTGAAAATTTCAAAATTTGTACCTACAGGAATTGATGTAGGATATTTAGGATAAAATTCTAATCCATCTCCAAACATATCAAAGGAAATAATCCTCTCTATTTTTGCAAAATGCGGGCGTATTGTATCTGTACCTACTGTAATTATTTCAGGATTTAATAAAATAAAATAATCATAATTGTCTATGTCTAGTCCTACTTCTCCAGTAGAAGGATAATTACTTGTAGAATATAGAAACTTCCTGTTTGTTTCTGATGCAGTTCCACCATCAAATGTTTTAATTTTATGTGAACTTGTAGTTAAATGATTAGTAGCATAAGAATCTAATGTAGAATTAATAGGTAAAATTCTATTTCCTATTGTAGTAGGAGAATCGTTAGAAATACTACCACCATAAGATGTATTTCTAATTTCTGTGCAAACCATAGAATTAACAAAAGAATTAGAACTTGTACCATTTTCTCTATTTAAATTTACACCATACAGTGTAGGGTTTACTGATACATCTCTAAATGCTAGACCAAACTCATCGTATGCCTGATGATATCCTCTATCATTTAGTGATGTAGTAGGAATCCCACTTCTTACTGGATATATCATTCTTCCATCTGTCACTATTCATCACCAAACCTATAATAAAATAAAATATTTTTGTAATTAGGAGTTAATGTAGTTATATCAGTTGCTACAGATGGCTTAGCCCCACTATAATATCCTATTTCATATAATTCACCATAAAATTGTTCTTGATTATTTTCTCCTCTACCTATCTTACAATCAGATGGATTTAATATAAAATTTAATATTTGAGAATCTACTCTAAGTAATTTTGCGTTATTTATATGTAATTCAACTATACCTGTCTTATAATATACAAAACTAATTTTAAACATACTTTCTAGATATAATGCTTCTTTAGGTTGATTAACATATAATGTACTAGTTACTGTTACAGCAGGTGCAGAGGCTAAAGTTATAGCAGTTCCACTAATAGCACTAACAGTTCCAATTAAACTTGTACTAGAATTATATATTTTTGTTCCTACTCCTATAGTATCAGCCTGACCCGATGCTACATTAATGATTAAATTATTAGAAGTATTCCAAGGGTAAACCCCACTACTTATTGTTCCTGCACTAGAAATTTCTAAATTATTAGAAAAGGTTTCACTTATTGCTTGATTATTGTTAACTGCAATACTTAATGTTAAAACTGCCCCACTTATAGAAACACTAATACTACCATTATGACCATTAGTATTTTCTATAGCAGTTTTAAGATTAGTAGCAAGAGTTGTAGGAGTAGCATGATTGGTAAAATATACATAAACTACACCACCTATTGTAGCAGTAGAATTCTGTGCTTCTGTTGTAGCCGCATGATATCTTCTAACTAATCCTGTTGCATTTGTAATTTGTAAATATTTATCGGGAGTTGTAGTTGTAGCCGACGCTCCGCCACTAAAGTTAGTATGTGAAAATCCTGCTAATGTTTGACTTATATTACTTAATCCACCAGTAGTAGAACTATCATTACCACTAATACCTACTGTAGCCTGAGTAAGAGTTAACACCGCATTACTTCTAGAAACAGTAATACTTCCATTGTGACCATTGGCATGTTCTATAGCAAGTTCTAAATTTAGCATAGTAATATTATTAGAACTACCCTTATTAAAATAAACTACCGCTTGTCCATTAAGAGCCTGTCCAGTAGTTCCTGTTGCCTTAACTGCGTCACTTACAGCAGATATCGAATATTTTTTTGTTATACTTCCTGAAGCAGTATTATCAGTTATTGTGTAAAAACTATTAGTTCTAACTTCATCAACACCACCTGTAAATTGTGTGTAAGTTAAATCTGCATCTGCTAATCCTGTATCAGAAATAGCAGTATCACCCCCACTACTATTACCCGCAGTTCCCGAACCTTTTGAAGTTAAAGTTAGAGGATTATTAGTACTAATACTAAACTTACTATTTCCATGACCATTAGAACTTACAATTGCTGACCTTAGATTATTAGCAGTAGCATTTAAACTAGAACCATTTCTATAATATACTACGGCAGTTCCATTACTTGTTCCAGTAGTTCCTGTTGCTTGTGCGTCTGAATTTGAAGCCTTGTAATTTTTAGTAGTATCTGTATGGTCTATAATTGTAAGATAACTATTTACTACTGTACCTGCATTACCCTGTGTTTCTCCAACTCCACCCATTCCACTTACAGAATAATCACCAGTTGTACCACTTCCAAGAGTTATTGCATTGTTAAAAGTAGTACTCGGAATATCTGCAACTAAAGTAATAATTTTACTATTTATTGAAGAAGTCGCAGTTATACGAAAAGAATTACCCAATAAAGTATTAACTGTATTAATGGCAATTGATAAATTAGCCGCACAATTTTCTACACTTCCTTCTGAAAGAAAACCAAATGACCTTGAAGGAAAACTACTAGAGGGTAAAGCCGCACCGTTATTTCCAGTAGTTCTAGGATAAAATCGTATTAAATCTGTACTAGCAGTTCCACTATTATATATATTAATTTCTTGATTACTACTTGAACTAGTGCTATTCCCTACAACAGATAGTACTGTAATGCTTCCAGTAGCCGCCGCTACATTTGCATCAGCAGGAACAGTAAAGTCAGAACCAGCACCACCAATATCAATTGTAGCAGTTGCACTTACTGCACTACTAGCAGGAGTAGTAGTACTATGATTATTACAAGTAAGAGTTGCAGTAGCCGCCGCCGCATTAGTACTAGAATTTACAGGTAGCCCATTACCGCTAATTGTAACTACTGCACTAGGAGAAGAATTAGAAGCAGTTGTTGACAGTCTAGTATATTCACTGTTTAATCCATTTGTGTAATACCCAAGTTCATCATACTTACCATGTAAAACATTAGTAGAAGTAATAACGGTATTAGAAGCAATAGTTTTAGTTACTCCATTTTTAGTTATTTCTACTACTATCTTATATTCCGCAGGTTGATTAAAATTAGTAATAGTAGTGTTTTGTAAATATATTTTTAAATTAGTATTATGAAATATCATCATTTTTTGTGTTAAGAATTCTGTATCACCTAAGGCATCAACACTTTCATAATGGTGTCTATTACTAGTAACTGCATCGTTCAAATAAGGTGGAGTTTTACTTGAAGTTAATATACCATGTCCAGTTAATCTATTTGCACTACCATTAACATCATAAGGAGTTATAATTGCTTCTAAAGTAAACGAATCAGAATGTTTCCATATGTTAGTAAGTAAAGTTGTATCACTAGTAATTGTAAGACCTGCCGCATAGTTTGCTCCTAAGTCTGAAACAATTAATGTCAAATTATTTTTAGCAGTCCAAGAAAAAGGTACACCGTCAATAGTTCCTGTACCAATAGAAGGAAAAGAAGAAGCATTTCCACCCGATATTTCTAATGAAGTACTACCACTAGAATAACCACTTGCTACAGTAGATATAATAGAATGGTCTATATTATGGTCACGAAAATTTAACTTTAAATATCCTTTACTTAGTAGTGGAAAAGTTAATTTATATGAATTTCCACTATAAGCATTAACCATTTAATATTCCTCAACTTAATGGATTATCGCCTATAACTGTAGCAACTTCAAATTCTAAAGTAAATGATACTGCCGGAAACTCTGCACCTGTAATTTGAGTACTAAAAGAACGAATAAACCCACTTAGTCCTACAGAAGTAGTAAGAGTAGTAGGTTCTAAGTCACTATTAACAACATCAGTGTATGGAGTAAAATAAGGCTCAGGATTTTTAGTAAATGCAGTAAAATCATTATCATATTCTCTATTTTTCCAAGAGAAAGGAATTAATGGTAACTCACTAATATCAACATCCTCAACAGTACGGTTACCACTCCTAGAATGATATTCATAATTTTCATCCACTCTACTAGGTATTAATATAACTAATTTATTCATTGATTGGTCATCTTGTAATGCACTAGAATCAACATAAGAGTGAATTAATTGTGCCATTTCAAAAGAAGTTAAGTTAACGCTTATCGAAGGGTCAGTATTATTTTTAATTTTTGTTATATTTTGTCCTAATAATGTGCCAGTTAAACTAACAGTTTTTTGTGCCATACCCATATCAAATGCAAGAGTAGTTGCTTCTCCTCTAACCATACCTGAAAAAGGAATGCCCATACTCATTACAGTTTTATTAGTATTAATAGATATATCATTAACAAACAATGGTATTCTATTTTGCCTTCCTACACCTATTTCATTTCTTCTTGCTAATTCTAAAAATACAGAAAAATTATTAAAATTTTCACCACTCATTAAAACCTACCTGCCGCACTACCAGTTCTATTCATTCTTATATTTATTTCTCTAGCCACTTTATTTGCGATATCTCGTATCTCTGTGTCGGAAGCACCTACTCTACCATTTACATGAACGCTAATATTATTTCCACCACCGGACATTCCTCTACTTTGACTATTAGTATGTACTCTAGCCCCGTTAGGTAATGATACCAATTCCGGCCCTCTTTCTCCAACTAGAGTCATTGGTTCACTTACTATTCCGCCTGTTGCTCTACCACGAATTTTGTTATAAAAACGGCGTACTGGGGCTGAAATTGCGTCCGCAATTTTTTGAGGTAGTAAATTAAACAGCGAGCCTACAATTCCAACATAAATTCCAAGTATAGTTTTAAGGAGTCCCCACAGAATAAGACCTACTCCATGTAAAACAGAAAAAAGACCGCTAAAGAATTGTTTAAAATTACCATTAAAAATACCCTTAAACATAGTAAAAAATCCACCTAGTACTAACATAATACCATCCATTATGTTTTTAAATACCCCTAACTTTTGCAGTAAGTTCTTAACTGTATCAATTATTTTTAATGATTTAAATATTTTAACTATAAATATAATACCTATTGCAATTGCAACAAAATATACCATGCCTTGAATAAATGCTCCTAATGCTAATGATAATACTCTTCCTAATAGTTTAGGTACTTTTCCGAAAAAGAAACGTAATCCTTTTCCAGCCCCCGCAAATATTTTAAAAACTTTCTCTTTTATTTTTCTTCCTTTATCTTGAGTATTAAATAATTTTTTTATACCCTTTCCATAACCTGACATTACATCTCCAGCATATCCACCTATATTTCTTTTAGTAAATTTTGATGCATTACCTACACCTGTAAAAGCACGTTGGCGACCTTGTGCATCTCTTTTATCAAATAGATATTCACTCATTTTTCTTCCGGCTTTTTGATTTCTACCACCAGTTAACCTTGTCATTAATCCTTCTTTAGGGTTAGCCAAATCAGATAATCTATCTCCTACTCTTTTTTGTACTCCTGATAACATTCCTACGGCTTTTTGTTTAGCCTGTGAAGCACTAACTCCTTTCTGCATAGCCATCATTTTATACAGTCCTCCTGTTTGATTACTTGCTTCTTTAATTGATTTCCCTAACTTATCATATGTATCAGACAACCCCATTGTTGCCTCCATTTGTTTTAGCGTTGCCATTTCTGCTTCTTTTGAATTGTTACTAAATATGTATATAGCATTTCCAACCGCTCTAACATAGTTTTGTAGTTTCCATAATCCTGAACCGGATAAGATTCTACTAGCCATAGTCCAAACATCTGACTGTTTGGATACTTCTCCAAATGATAAGGCTAAACTATCTGTACTTTCAGATAATTGTTGAATGGCCTTACCATAATCAGTTATTGCTTGAAACTCATCAGCCATTATTTACCCGCTCTTTTTACTTCTGCATCCATTGCTTCTGCTTTTAGGGTTTCAACTTCACCATGTATTTGTGTCATCTCTAAAATCATAGACATATGAGTATGTCTTGCTTCGTGAGGACTTATGTTAAATATTTTACAATAAGAATATAGTAGAATATTAAATGCTAATGTAGCATCTACTTCTCTACCTGATAATGCTTTTCTTATTGCACTTCTTTTCCCGTATCAGCCCCCGCAATATCCATAAATGGATTAGGTAGAATTTCTTTTAATTGCGCTCCGAGGTATGGGTTTAATCTTAATAGTTCAATATGTGACAATGTGGGTTCAGTTTTACCTATGAATTCCTTTACCATGAACTTATACATTTTAGTTAAGTTTAGAGACATCTCTTGTGTTTTAGAATCTACATCCATTACAGATGATAATGCTGATTCTACTTGTAGCCATGTAGGTTCTTTAACCCACACTTTTATTATTTTATCGCTATCTTCTGCGACTTTTATCTCGTACATCGTTTGGTCTACGGTTGCGAACAACCTACTTTTATCATTTTCTATTTCACTCATTTTCTTCTCCACCTACTTTAATACCAACAAACAAACTATGTTGGTGGAATTTACTTTTAGAATATTCTTTGTTTTTGAATATCCTCCTTATTTTGTATTAATTATTTCCCACTTACCGGAATATTTACAGTCGGTTAATGTTCTTGCTTTCATAGTAACTTCTACTTCTAATGCTGATTTATCATCAGGGAAAGGCACACTAACTGAGTCTATAATATAATCAGAAAACTGTAATGCAATACTAGACAATGTTCCAGTTGGCCCTGTGCCAACTCCCTTAGTAAAATTCAATTCAATAATTCCACCATTAGATGCACCAGTTGTGTCAAATTCATCTGTGCCTCTTAACTCATCCCAAATTTGGGTATCAGTAATTAACATTGTAAAATTTAAATCATATGTTCGCTGTGCAGGACTATGGTGACTAATACTCCTACGGTCATAATTACCAATATATCTATGCGGAGTTAAATTATTTGCTATAGCCAATGAACCTGCTTTTATTCTTGCAAATGTTTGACCAAATATTTTTATTCCACCATCGGAATACATAAATGGATAATTGTCTTCTTTAGTAGAACTAAAGTTATGTAAGTTACTTACTGCATCAATATTTCTTTGAGGAAAATAACCTGCTGGAGCATCAAATAAAGTTTTACTAACTAAATCTACAGTACACTTTAATTCCTCTCCTTCATTAAAATTCATTGTTAGACTATTAACTTGACATCCTGTTGCTACCTTAGCCCACATATTTTCTGTAGGTGTTAAGGCATCTATTTTTCCACCGGAAGATACTTTCTCATGAGACATATCTATAGCGAAAGAAGGAAGTGAATCTCCATTTAATTCTGTAAATGTATAAGTTAAAATGTCACCATTTCTTTTTTTAAAGTTAGCAGGAGTTTTAACCGGAGGACATGAAACTGAAGTTATACTAGTACTGCCACCTTTTACTGTTCTAACTATTTCACTAGTAGTTGTGTTAATATATGTTAATTCTGTAGCAGTAGTAGTCAATGCATGTGTAAGTTCAACAGAGGAAGCAGTTCCGCCTTGTGAAACTGATATACCTCCTAATGCATAGTATAACCAAGAACCATTATTCATATTTATATCTAAAGAAGCACCACTAACTGTTTCTGCACCTTTATATTGATGAGTAAAGTTACGAGTATTACCTAATGCTAAGTTCATTTGATTGAGAGTTACTTCTACACTAGGAGGACTAAATGTATTAATTAATCCTAACCAACTATCACTTAGTAAAGTTGTTCCATCAGTTTCAATAGCGTTTACTAAAAGTATACCATCAGCACCAGTACCAGCACTAGTTAAAGTTGGCACACCTGATACTGCACTACCTAATAGTAATATTTCTCCCGATACATATCCATCTCCACCTGTTGTAATAGTTACACCAGTAATAGCACCACTACCACCTACTGTTATAGTAGCAATTGCACCCGTACCCATTTTTGAACCTTCTAATTTAACATTAGTATAGTTTGCGCCAGAGCCACTTGCACCTCCATCTGAAATTGTAACAGTAGCAATAGCACCACCATCAGCAGTATTGTCAGAAGAAGTAACTAAGGAAGGAGTTGGCGCACCATAGGCTAAAATTGTAACGTCTAAATCATCTAAGTCTGAACCGTGTATTGATTCATTAAATATTAAACTATTTTGAGTATTATCTGCTATGGTAAAGTATCCAACTAAATTGCCACCTTCTAATTCTACTTTTGCCACACAACCAACATATAATTTAGGAATGAGAACTACATCACCATCAAAATTATCAATTATTGTCCAAGTTTCTCCAGTGGTATTAGCACAATCTTTCAAATAAATATTGGCTTCAGGTATGAATGTTACCGATTGTCCTGCGCCTACGAATGCTTCATTACTTGTCATTTTTTATTCCCTCATATACTTCTGCCGAACCGTTTCATGTCAACCGAGAGTTTATACCCTAATAGTTTTTTACCTCGGTCATTTGAATCGCTTCGACTTGTTAACTTAATTATATCTGCACTATCTTCTATTGTTCCTGATGTACCGCCGCCGACATATACAGTTGGTCTAAGAGAGTTAGTCTCTAAAACATATCGTGCGATTCTATATAAAGATTGCAATCTATCTCTAGAATAAGTATTAGTCGCAAAGTCTCTTCTATGTAGTACTCTTATGTGTATTGTAAAACTAAATTCTTCATTTCTTACTGCATAATCAATCGTAGGATATGAAGATGAAGCAGATTCCTCATATACAACTAAGATTGATTTTGAATCGGCATCTATTCTTCTACCCTTTTTTGGTTCTATAGAGCGAACATCAACAAACTCAGGAGTTTCACCATGTGCTACTAGAATTTCTCCACTAGATACTAATGCTCCTACCGCCGAACCCCATCTATCTTCTAATAAACGTAAAAGAAAAGTAACTTCATTCATTATTGAACCTTCCTAAATCTATCTTTATCTAAAACAACTTTATTAATAGTTTTTATTAGTGTTTTAGCATATACTTCTTGTAACTCTTCTAACATCTTAGTATCTGATATAGCAAATTCACTATATGCACTATCTTTTAAAAACTCATTACGGTCAACATGTAGTTCTAATGCTTCTTTAATAGTTTTAGAAAGTTTTTCCATATTAATCACGATATAAAATGTATCATCTTTTTCTTACCATCTAAGATAGAAGTTGCTTGTTCGATTAATATATCGTGTTTAGTTTTTAAATCTATATTAGAACCAGTCTCAGCAATAAGTATAGAGTTATCATCATGTAGTAAAATGCTTGCCGCAGATAATTTAGTAGCGGCTTCATGTATGGATGAGTCTACTCTTCCATCTCCACTAACATAAGTTACTCTTACAGAATGATTTTGTAAATATGGATAATTCTTTAAGAAAAATATTTTTCCTTCATTTCCTATTTGCCAAAAATCTCCAGTTCTACTTGAATTTTCATTATCTTTAAATCCTGTAACTTCACCAACAGTAGAATTACCTGAGTTTGTTGATGTTATAGTACAATTTTGTCCATCATCTCCTAATAATAATGAAGATATAATTACTGTGCTAGAATCTTCAGAATCTACAGTTGCATAAAAGAAATCTGAAATATGAATGTTAGCCCCTGAAACAGGATTTCCGCCAGCATCGTACCATCCATTTGCTGTTACTGATTTAGCACTAACTTCTCCGGTAAACTTAGCAGTTTTTGCAGGGAACACTTCATTAATTGCATCTACCAATTGGCTTGCAGTTGTTTTTGGGCCAAAGTTATCATAGAAATCTTTTGTGGTTGATGTACCTCCAAGGATAGAAAATGTGTAACTTCCCGCTACTAAATTTATAGTCCATACTGAATTGGTAACATTTGAAGGCATTGTTATTTTAGCAGTAGCAGATGCTAAGTCTTTGTAGGAATTTCCTTGCCATACTTCTAACCTAATTATTTTTTGTATTTTAGGTTGGTCTAACTGAATAAAACCAACATAATCTTTGTATGTTTGTATAGGATATGCCCCCTTACGTGTTGATTCAAAACTATAAAACTCATCTTTGTATATAATTGGCCTATATGTAATTCCAATTGTATTATCTATTTGGCCCTCTACATTTTTTATTATTTTTCCAACCTCTACTAGGTTTGGTGTAGTACTTGCAGAAAATGCACTAATTTGTAATAGATTAGAAATATCTGTATGGGTAGTATAAAATCCATTTCCTATAGAATAGTCAGGATTAATACTTGTAAAATCACTTGGGGAACTTAGTCTTGCCATATTATCATCTCCTTAAATTTGTTTTTGTAAAAACTTAAAATTATTAATAATGGATTCTACATCAGTTAATAATTTTTTATCTAGTTTGCTTTCAGAAATGGCTACCTTGTTTTTGCCACCACGATTTATAGGTGTTTTACTTTTAATCTTAGAAGTTTTAGTACTAAATGAAAAATCATTTTTTACCTGAGTGTGAACTTTTTCTATAATAGGTATTATTCTAACTCCTCTAGTACTACTTTTACCTTTCATACCTAAGTCTCGACTAGCATAAGGTGCTACCCAACCGCCCCCATATTGAATTAATACTCTATCTGCGGCAATTTCTTTTATTGCCTGTTTAGAATCATAATCATTTAATTTAAGTGAAATAAAATCTTCAATACTAAGGTTAAAATTCATGTTTAGTCTATCCTGTTCAACACCGTCTACTGTTTTTGTTCCTTTAACATATACCGAATGTAGCATTGCTTTACCTTCTTTAAACTCCTTTGATTCTTGTTGGGAACTTTCTCCAGTTTTGTCTCCTGCAACGGTTAACATAATATTAGAAGATTTTGTTATTTTCCTAAGTTCTTTAATTAAACTAACTAATTGTTCTTTTCCTTGTTTGTT
>TARA_R110000823_G_scaffold83274_6_pt1 | contig 13463 bp, 15 predicted proteins | sample TARA_R110000823 | Tara Oceans TARA_R110000823 (sample SAMEA4397722) | marine metagenome | biome: Polar Biome; feature: [DCM] deep chlorophyll maximum layer (ENVO:01000326); material: water (ENVO:00002006), including particulate matter (ENVO:01000060) such as... | depth 20 m | reverse complement strand
TTGTTGGGTTTCATCTGTTGATCGCCATCCACGGCGCGGGCTTGGTTCGTGTTCTTGAAGCATGTTAGAAACAGGAAAGCCAAACCGCGGATCAATGTTGAACACTTCCGCCGGAAAGGTTGGGCCATCTATTCCGCGAATTGAAACACCCGCGTCGACATAGGTTGGGACACTTGAACCAATGGGCCTTCCATCCAAGTCCGTGGGGTTTGTGAAGCCCGTGGCGGCTGGAACGCCACAAGCATATTGGGCGGCGGTGTAATGGAACCAACGCCACTTGGATGTCGCCGTTGACGCGGGATCGTGGCCCCACCTAATTTCACTTGTTCCGCCACCGCCGTTGTCCGTTAGCGTTCCGCCTTCCACCACCGTTGTCCAAAGGCGTGAAGCTATATAATCACGCGGGCGGGCTTTTACTGTGATCTTGTTGAGGCGTTGGAAGATCATAATCTCCACGCCATTGGCGGTGTTGATCGCCAACGTTCCAATGATAGCCAAGGCGTTGTAAGCGTCGCGGACTTTGACGTGGCCGCCTTCAATTGAAACTTTAGACTTGAAGCCTTGGCCGCCATCTTCTTGGGTTACTTGGATCGCTATATCGTCCGCAAAAGGTGAACCGCTTGACACGTATTCAACGGCCGCCGCCAAGGTTATCCCTTGGTCAACTGTTCCAACGGGCGTTTTTGTGTGTTGGGCCAAGGCGGCGGTGGTCACAATTTCCAAGTCACCGTTGACCAAAGAAGTTGAACCGCCGGCGCTAACAGTCAAAGCCCACGCCAACACGTCCGGTTTTTCAATTGGAAACCATGTCCAATCCCACGTTAGACGGCGGGCGGTGCTTCCGTTGTTTTGATAAGACGGAAGCGTGTGATCGCTATAGCCGCCAAGGTAGATCGCCCCCAAGCTTTGATCGTTGGTGCCAGTCACCGCCAACCAATTGTGGATCAACACCAAGCGCCCACCAAGGCGGGCCAAAGTCAACCACCGCGGGAAGGTATCGATCAATTCATGGTTCCAAATTGTTCCGGCGTTTGGAATGGGCGGCGATCCTGATCCGTCTTGAAAGGTGCCTTGGCCCATTAAATCCCATGGGGCAATTGAAGCGCCACCGCTTGGATCTTGAACCATGCGGATTAAGCCGTTGAAGCTTGACGCATATGATCCCGCCGTATTGCGGCCACGCGCCACACAATAAAGGATCCCACTATCATCCACGGTGGCGGCCAAATCCGCATCTTGAAACGTCCGCCCACTAAAAGTTCCAAGTGAAACGAAAGAAGCACCAAGTTGATTTGGCCCGCTGACATCTTCCGCCGTGGTTAGTAGACTGTAGGCGCTGGAAAGTTGGCGGCGCGTGGCGGAAGGGTTCCCGCCGGTTGACTTTATAAACAACACATCAAAGCCGTTAGCCACTGGTATGATCTCTTGGGCCGTTCCGGTTTGTGTTCTTGGCCACTCTTCAACCAATTGGAAGTTGTTACCAAGATCGGCGGAAGCGTATTGAATGAACCCGTCTTGGTAGGATCCACTAACGCCATCGCGGGAGCGGGCGGCGATCAACAACAAGAGTTGGCCGCCACTGTAAGCCACGCGCAATTTGGAAGCGGGCTTGGCTGACAAGTCCCAAGCCGTTGTGATCGCTGACACATCCACGGACACGTTCAACGCCTTTGAATTCATTATGGCCCACGTGGCTCCATAGTCGTCACTGTCCAACGCTTGAATTTGAACCACTTGGGCTTGAAGGTCTTGAAGGTAGTGAAACAATACCACGCGGCCGTTGGGAAGCTCCACAAGACACGGCGCCAAAGGTTGGGTCAAAGTGTCCGTTGTTGACCACACCACAACGGAAGCGCCCGTGGTGCCATCAAGGTTCAAAGGCATAACGACAACTTGGTAATTTGTCACAAAGGCGATCACCTTGATCCGTTCATACGCCACCAACACGCGGCCATCTTGAAGCGTCAAAGCGTGGGGATTATCTGTTGGATCATTTATTGGGGCCGCGCCGGTTGACCATTCCAACGCCCGCCAAGCGGAAGCCGCGGAAGGCGGATCCCACCCGCGCCATTGGGTGGCGGGATCGGTTTCATCTTTCCACCGAAAGGTGGCGCCGCCTTGGGGATGACCACCGCGTTGGGTGGCGATCCGCAATTGGCTTGTGGGCGTTTGGTTTCCACTCGCTTCCAAAACCAAGGCGCTGTCTTGTTGTTGAACGGGATCGCCCGCGGTTGGGTTGGCTTGGTTATAGTTTGAATCCGCCGCGGAAAGGTTGGCCACTGTTAGCCGATCGTCTGGAACGATCAAGCCGCGGAAAGTGTCTTGGATAAATTCAGCCATTTATAATAATCCCCCAACGCGCCCACGTCTTCCACGGCGCGTGGCTTGGTTCAAAGCGGACTTCAACGGCCCGCCCTTTCTTAGTGCGTCAACCGTTATGGTATCAAACGCCCTTCCCCTATATGTCAGATTCACAGTCATGGCGCCACCACCGCTTGGGCCTTGGGCGTTGTTCAAGTCTTCCACGCCACTTGGGCCACCAATGGCCGCCACGGCTTGGCGGTTCAACACGGCTTCACCACCTTGGGCGCGGATCGGTGTATCGCCAAAGCCACCCACCATTCCGCCGCTGTGCATAGTCGGGACGGTTGTGGCTTCCAATTCCATCAAAGCCGCCACGGTTGCAGCCGTCACACCGGCGGCGGCTATCGGTCCGGCTATTGCGCCCAATTCCCAAGCGCGGGCGGCGCCCACCAAACCACTGATTATGATTTGGGACTGGGCCAACATCTTTTGTTTTTCGGCGTCTTCCCCTGCTAATTGGCGGCCAAGTGAGGTGAACCCGTCAATGGCCAAGGTGGCGGCTTCACGGGCGCGGGCTTGGGCTTTCACCGCTTCCGCTTCAATCTTGGCGGCTTTGGCCAAGGCGTCTTGAGCTCCGGCTAATTTGTCCACCTGTTTCACACTGACACCAACAGCGGCGGCGCGTTCCTTTTCTAATTGAACCCGCGCGGCCAATTGTTCAAGCGCGGCGCGTTCCGGATCCAAGCCGTTTTCAACCGCGGCGGTGATCGTGTCCATCCGTTGTTCATAGAGCGCCAACGCGGGATCAAGGCGGGCCAATGCTTCCAATTCATATTGGCGGTTAATCGTCAAAGCCGCCAAGGCGCGGGCGGCCCGTTCGGCGGCTTCCGCGGCCAAGCGGCCTTGGCGTTCCGCCGCGTCAACGGCGGCGGCGGCGGCTTCCGTGTTGGCTTCCGTGTTGATCAACGTGGCCGCCGTGTCCGCTTGGGTGGCGATCGTTATGTCTTCAATTACGTTCAACGTTCGCAATTGATCATCAAGTAAATCCGCGCCCACTTCTATTTGTTCACGGGCCACGCCAAGGCGGGCGCGGGCGGTGGCGGTGGCGGTGCTTTCCCGATTAATTAGCGTTAAGGTTTGGTTCCAATATGTGTCAGTGCTTTCTATTAATTCGTTTCGCGCGTCCGTTTCTTCTTGGCGGCGGGCGGTTTCATTTATTGAATGGCCTTCCAACAATGCTTCACGGTTGGCTTCCGCTTGTGTCATTTCACCAAGAAGAACCATTCTTTGGCGCAATGCTCCATTAGCTTGATTTTGAAGATTGGTGGTGGCGATCATGCCCTCGCGGACAACTTTGGCCACGGCTTCCGCCTTTTCACTTTCCATCTTCATCAAGGCCCAAGCGCCCGCCGCCACGCCCAAGGCTATTGTCAACGGCCCAAGGGCTAGCATCAAGCCTCGCATGGAGACTCCAGCGAGCTTGGCCAAACGGCTTGAAGCTTCAAGACCACCGGACACTTCACCAACAACAAACAACATTCTTTCAAATTCGGGTGACACCAAACCAACGGCGCCGCCCAAACCCTTCACGCTTGAATCAAGTTCACCAGTGGTTTCTTTGAGTCCGTCAAGCCCTTTAAAGCTTTCTTCTATATCATCGGCGCCGGCTTCCGCGGCGTTTCCCATATTCGTGAAAGCGGACTTCACTTCTTTTTTTAGATCATCAAATAGGCCGCCCACTTCTTCAAGCTCTTGTTTTTCGCGGGCTTTGAATTCCTTGGTCTTGTCCGCCGTATTATCCAAGGCGGCGCCAAAGGTGTCTTCAAATTGCGCCGCGTGATCCGCCGTCACATCCAAGGCCGCGCCGATCTCTTTGAACCCATGGGTGGCGTTTACGTCGTCAACTTCAACCGCAAAGACAACCCGCCCTAATTCCGTTTCACCCGCCATTGATCCGATCCTTGTTTCTTTCTTTGTTCAGGCGCTTTGTGAATTCGCGCCGCTTCAATAATTCTTCCGCCTCTTTCCTTTCCTTGGGGGATTCATGATCCATGTTGTGATCTGCTATTACGCGGACTTGGGTGGCCTTGTCCAAAGTGTACCACCAATCCGGATCACGGTTCCACGCCTTGGCGATCTTCATCACTTGGCGATCCAGCTTCCCCGCCTTTCGGAAAGGTGGCGGTGGCGGCTTCCACCTCTTTGGCCTTGGGCATTAGATCCCACAATTCCACAAAGAGCGGTTGCGCTTCCGTATAAAGGGAAGACAAAACCACGCCACGCCCCAACAACCATTCCAAGACGGCGCCACCATATGCGAGAACTTCCGCCGTGTTCACATCATAGACAGGACAACGGCCTTGGTTGCCAACGCCCCAACACACACCAACCACGGCGGCGGAAAGCCGCGCCAACTTGGCCCGCTGTCCTTGGCTTCCACTCCATTCACTGACGATGTCATTGACGGTCACAAGCGATCGGGGTGGCGTTAACCACACCGTTCCATGTCCTTCAAGTTGAATTGAATCCCTCATAGTTTGATCCCTCCATCAAGCTTTGAATTACTGTTGGCCTGTGTAGACCGGTTGGCCGCCATAGACTTCACCCGATATGTTGATCACGTTTGGATCGCCTTCTGAAAAGTCCCAAGTCAACAACACCTTTGAAAAGGTGGCCGTGTGATCGTGGCTGTCACCGTGATCGGTTCCTTCAATTGTGATCTTCACGTCCAACAAGTATTGTTCAAATCCAGATCCACCGGTTGAAACCCAAGCCGCCGCCGCGCCCGCTTTGTTCAATACGTCCGGAATTGTTAGAACAGCCGGAGCCACGGCCGTGTTGGTAAACGCCCGCATGTTGATCGCGAAACTCAAAGAACCAACAACGTCGTTCGCTTTCCTTAATCCTACGATCGATCCGCGATCCATGATCACGGTTCTTTCCGCTTGACCGGCGCCATTATCAAATGAAAAGGATCCGTCCCCTTCATAGTCAACCACCAAGGTGTTGGCACCGCCATTGTCGCTAAGAGTTATTTGGCCGTCACGGCGCACCTTCACCACGTTTGATACTGTCATTGTTCTACCCCTTTATGTAATTGTGAATTTTTCCGTGGCCGCTTTTATATCCCGCGGCCGCAATTCCTTTGTAACCCTATCACGCCCAATGTTGTTCAACACTTCTTCCAATAGGTCTTGTTGTGCTTTCTTCAATACGTCTTTTTTGATTTGCTTCCAAACCTCCATCCATTCCGGATCAACATCGCCAACGCGCGTGATATAGGCGGCGTATTGTTTACCAACACTCTTGGTTGAATATTGGCCGCCGTTCTTCTTCTTTCCATCACGCTTCTTAATCTTGGCGTTGTTTATTATCTGGATCCCAAAAGGTTGTTCCGTGAAGTTGGTTCGATACTTCCACGCCCCAAGGCTTGTTCCGCGTTGGCTCTTTGGATACTTTCGCGCCGGAGTATATTGGCGGCCATAGTGCCATCCAACCCACATGGCTTGGGCCAAGGTAACCGAATCTTCACCGGCGTCTCTTAATACCGTGCGTTCACTTTCGTGGAGCATCCCCCCAAGATCATTTGGAAGGGTGACAACAAGTTTGATCTTGGCGCCCATTACTTCCCCCACAATTGTTCAAACGTGTTTCTATTGGGCGTTCCAATTGTCCTTGAAATAGCGGCGCGGCTTGGGCGCCCGATCGGCGCGTTTATTGTTTGACCGGCGTCTAATTGTTTTTGGGTCTTGTCGATCGCCTCTTTCATCAAGCGGATCGTCTTGGGCTTGGCGGCGTTCCACACGGCGGGTATTAGGCGCCGATATAATGCGGCGCCGGTTCCGGCGTCCGCCACGGTGGGCCGCCCTTTGTTAGTGATCCAACTGGAATACCACATTGGATTTTCAAATATGATCGCCACTCGGTTGGGGCTTGGATTTGTGTAAACGCTCCAAGCGCCACGGCTTGATCCAGTATCCACTGGCCAATTCAGTTTGATCACCCTCAACATGGCTTGGGCCTGTTTAGTCAAAACCATTAATTCTTGTGGCGTCAACGGGCGTTTTTCACCTGATACCTTTCGAATGTATCGATTAATATCTGGCATGGCGATCGTCACTTCTATCTTGGCCATTAGGAAAGATCCAAGTTGAACACCACTTCAATGGGGAAGGTGGTTACAAGGAACGCCCCGCCGCCTTGGTGTGTGTGTGAAGCTCCCCGAATAGTGATCGCCGCGTCCGTCGTTAGCGTGGTTCCTTGGGCGGCTATGGAAGCCCACACGGTGTGGAGATCGTCCAACGCCGTAACGGGATCCGCTTGACCGTCCGCGGGCTTGACTTGGTGGGCCAAAGCTACCGTGAACGTTTGAACCATACGGGTTCCCGCCACGTTGGGTCTTCCCCTATCCGGCGATCCGCTTGGGCCAATGGCCGTGGGTAACACTGAAAAGGATCGGTGAACCCGTTGGCTTGACGCTGAAACAACGCCAAGCGGTGATCGGGCTTGTACCATGCCCGCCGCCGTTAGACGCGCCACAAGAGCCACCAAGGCTTGGGAAGGTGTCACCTTGACCACCTACGTCTTGAACCACTCGACACACGAATAACGGACGATCCCGCCACTTCATCTTCAACCGTGTTGTCTTGTCCGGCGTCCGCTTTGCTTTGGAGACGTTCCCAATCCCGTTCATATAGTTCACCGTAGTGGGTAGCCAAAGACATATACCGATCGGCGCCGTTCATTAGCGTGGCATAATCAAAGAACAAGAGTTCAAGCGATCTATCAAACAAGACTTGGCGCGTGGCGGCGGGTGTTCGCCATGTCCAAAAGTTCACGCTTTCCAAATAGAGGCGCGTTGTTATATCGCTCCAAGCCTGATCAATATATTGTTGAAGGCTTGTAACGGAAGCGCCCAAGAGCGCCGCCGCTTCACTATGGCGTTGAACAAGATCGGTTTGACCCACGGTTGGGTAGAGTTGGGCTAAACACAAAACCATATCGTTCATAAATCGGAAGTCACCTTCCGCGCCCATGGCCACATCCACTTGGATCAAGTAGTTTGGCCCAAGGGTTTCAGCGTCAAAGACGGTGGCGCCTATGTTTGGAAAGGTGAAGACACCCGCCGCCACTGTTCCCGCCACGGCGTCCATAATCTTGGTTCCAGCTGGATTATAGATCGTCAAGGTTCCGGAAGCCAAAGGCGCCGCGGTTCCATCACGTTCAATGTCAATTGATAGGCTTTCTGCCTTCCCTTGTTCGATCAAGGTTGGGCCACTCCATCGGGCGCTATAGATCTTTTGAGGCATTACTTACCATCCCGATCGGCTTTCTTGGCTTCACGTGTGGCTATCTTTTGAGCTTGGGAAGGTTTGGCCCCACCCTTCACCATTTGTGAAACCATGCGATCGATTTGTTCGCGCCGTCCATTACGTTCACCCATTACTTCTTCCCCTTTGCAATTGCCTTCTTTGGCGTTGGTTTGGCTTTCCTTGGCGCCTTGGGCTTTGGTGGTGCTAGGAACCTCAAAGCCGCCTTGGCACAAGCGGAAGCCTCCACAAGGTGTGGCCCCACATCCGTGGGTCTTAGGCGTCCAATGTCGTCAAGTTGATATATCGCTTTCTTCAAAAGAAGACGGGACGCGGCGATCGCTTGTTTTTGATCCGCCGTCATAATTCCAGATCCGCCACTTTCCTTTTAGGTGTTGAACGTGTCGCGCCCTTCTTTGTGGATTTGTCCCACTCCCTTTCCATACCCGCCAAGACGGCTTCCGCTTCTTTGGCTTTTGATAATAGGTGGGGGTTTCGATCAACACGTGAATACAACATGTCAATGGCGGCGCGTTGGCGCTCCACAAGCGACACATATATTTCATAAAGAGGCGGCGCTATAATTCCACTTTCACGGATCCCCTTTCGAAATTTCATAAAGGTTTCTTTCATGTCCTTGGTGTTCCAATAGATCGCACCCGTTGAAAGGATCGTGGCCTTCACACCTTTATCCACGTACCACTTCCCACCGCTTTGGGTGTCATAGTATTCCACGTAGTTCATGTGTGCTTCACCAAGCCGCGTGTCTTTGGGATCAATAAAGGTTCCGCCCTTTTGACCCACCGCCGCCAAAGTCATGGTCAACGATCCATTAGCGCCCACACCGTTCACGCCCGCCTTGGCTACGATCTTTGAAAGAAGGGGAAGGAACCCAAAACCTTCTTCATATGCCCACGCGTGTGGATAGTGAACATATACAAACTTAAGTGACGGGCGGTTTCTTCCACCAACGGGAAGGCCCGATCGGTTGGATGTTATCGCTTCTTCCGTCTTAGGTGCTGACAAGTGGATCGTTTTATTCATTGCGTGTTTCCCTCAAATAATGAACGTGGTGGGGTTGTGGCTCTTTGAAAGTGAAAAGGGAGACCGTCCGCGGGCGGGTTCCCCCACCAAAGCCACGGACACGGACGGCCACCCCGAAAGTTACGACTAAGCCACGGTTGTAATTGACACACCACGTGCGTCTTCAACTTCCGCAACGGCCGCGTAAATGGTCGCAAGGGCGGCGGTTTGTCCACCGTATCCATCACGGATCATTTCAACGATTAGATCGCCGGCGTTCACCAACACATTTTGTGCAGGTATATGCCCTTGCATACGTCCAACATTTGCCATGGTGTAAGCCCAACATCCAGAGTCAAACATAGCACCAACACGATCCGCGTTGGCGTTAGCCAATACACATGAATCGCTTTGGAAGAAATTCAACCCGTTCCAGCTACCTTGGAAGCCTATGGCGCCTTTGGTTGCCATCATCTCCGCTTGTGGTTCTTGGAATTGCGCCGCGCCCACTTCAATTCTTAAGCCCGTTCTGACGTTATTCATTTGAGTCGGACTTAATACCACGTTGAACGGCCCTTGTGCGTTTGAACTATTCAATTGGAATTGGGCGCTGTAAAGATCATCAATGACCAAAGCGCTTGTTGTTGTTCCAACGTTGTTTGAAAGCGCGGGAAACAAAGACGTGATCATGTCAGTCAAAGTTAGACCCACACCACGTTCAAGTTTCCTAACTATTGATTCAAGTGAAATTGGGCCACCTGCTATTCCGACAAGATCGGTCATTTCATAAGCCAATGAATATTTGGCAACGGCCAATTGGAATTCGCTGGTTGTATAACCGGTGTTACTTGTTGCGGTGCCTTCCGCCAATGGGCCTGTGAAACCTATTGGTGCTTGATCAATAGTGACGGCCATGGTTGAAGAACCAATGGAGTCAAACGGAACGCGGGTTGCAAGGGAAGAGAGATCAGCGGGATCATATAGAGCTTCAACGACAAGGGCGGAAAGGACTTCCGCCACGGCGCCGCCGTTAGTTACGAGATCACTATATAGAATTTCATTAGCCATGATTAATTACCTGTTTTGTTTGGTTTGAATTGTTCAAGCCCATTATCAAAACTATCGTATTTGGTCACGCGGTTTGGGCCTGTGTTATTTACGCCGTTTGTGTGGCGGTTGTCAACCTATTTGATCTTGCCCGCCGCTCTCCATTGGGCCAAGATTTCATCCTTGGCCGCACCCAACGCGCCACCATTGCGGGCGCGGGCTTGGCGTATAGCGTCCGCCGTCCATTCCTTTTGGCGTGACACCGCGGGTTGATCTGTTCCCAATGTTGGGTTCCCTTGTGTGGCCGCTCTCATAGCCGCCAAAGCCGCTTCCGCTTCTTGAATGGCCGTGGATGTCGTTGGCGCCGCTTGGGCCACGGGTGTGGTTGAGGTTGGGCCAAGACGATCAAAGTGGGCGCTGTATAGATCATGATCTCGGTTGGCGTCTAGCCAGTCACCAAAGCCTTGGCGGCTGTCACCTTCAACGGCGCCCATGGCGTTGGTGTATTCACGTTTGAAGAAGTCACGGACGGCGGGCTTCTTGAACCCGCGTTCCAATAGGTGAAGCTCTTGGCCGTGTCCCGTCTTTATGGTTTCCAATTGGCCAGTCATGCTTTCAAACTTCCCTTGAAGCTCTTGAAGTTGTGCCACCGCCGCATCCCGTTCAATAGTAGCCGTGGACGCCTTGGCGCTGACTTCATCAAAGCGAAACTTTGGTATACTTGGCCCGTCCGCCGGCGCCGTGTGTGTTGTTGTGGTGACGCCATTGGTGACGCCGTTGGTTGTTTCTTGTTGTTCGGCCATTGTTTCCCTCTTTGGTCGTTGGTTATTCTGTTACTTCTGTTGGTGCGTGGAATGATCCACCCACTGTTCCCATGATACGTTCCGCCGCTTCAATAGGTAGGTTGAAGAAGGCGTGAAGCATTTGAACACCTGAACCACGCGGAAGGGATCCAATGGCCACGCTTTCCACGATCCCTTGGGCCGCCGTAACTTGGGCGCCGTTCAACGCTGTTAGTTGTACGTTATCAGTGGGCGCTTGGATCGTCACATCTTCCGCCGTGTCCGTGTCCGCTTCCGTGTCCGCCGCGTCTTGTACTTGGATCCGCTTGATCCCTTCAATGTCCAATTCGTTTTGGCGTATAGCCACAAGGCGTTCCAAGGCTTCTTCATCACTTTCAATTTCCGGACGGAGTTGGCGCAATAGATCCAGTTGAGAGATCACACCCAATTCCACTTCCGCTTTCAATGAATCCGCCAAGGCTTTCCGCTCTTCAAGCGTTTGACCCAAGGCGCGATAGTTGATCGAATAATCCCGTGGGTCTTCCGGAAGGGTTCCGCCCAAATAGAAATTAGCCAAACGGGCCGCGGTGGCCAAGAGTTGTTGATCGGCTATTCGGAATGAAGGTTCGATCTTCTTCTGCTGGGCCCTTAGTCCGGCGCGTGAAACTTGGATGGCGATCCCGCTTGAAGCTTGGGACACTACCAAATCACTTGGTGATAGTCCCGCATACGTTGACAAGCCTTGTTCAAACATTTGTAGTGCGGAAGCCGCCGCCACGGGATCCATGGCGCTTTGAAAACTCCCCAAGGTTCCACCGCTTGGCCCTTTGGACGTGAAGCGGATTATGGACTTCCGATCCGCGGTGATCACTTCTGTGGGCGTTCCGTTTATGTTGCGGGTGGTTCCGGCTTGGCTGTCCACATCCAAGGCCCAACGTTGTGGAAACGCGGCGGACGTGAAGGATTCACCAAAGTTTGTCCAATGGGCCGCCAACCTTAGTGTTCCGCGCACAAGCTCGGATCCTTCCGTCCAATTCCAAAGACGTGAACCAACACGCTTATGATATAGAACGTACGGCAAGATCGGATCACCTTGGCGATCTCTGTAGGGGTATTGTCCGTCCAAGTGGGGCGCCCATTTGGCCGTGGCGTCCACGCGCTTTCCACTGTCGATCTCTTCTATCTTGAAGACGGGTTGGCTTGGATCTGTAATGTCCCACACTTCCCAAGTCCAAATACCACCGCGGGATCTCAACTCTTCCACGCGGGCGGGTTGATCGGGTGAACCGTTCTTGGCGGTGATCACTACTTGTTCCGCGGGACACACACGATATTCAACCTCTTCCGCGCCCACCCAATGTTTGAAGTCAAGGCGCACAAGGGATTCACCCATGGCGATCGCCAACAAAGCGGTGGTTTGTTGTTGGGCCCAAAGGCGTGGCGTAACTACGGGCCCAAGATCCGCGTCTTCTTGGATCTTCACTTCCGGCGGCTCTTCATAGATCGTGTTGATCTGTTGCCACACGCTCTTGGCGGTGTTCCGCGATATATCGGGATTGATCTCCAAGTCCGCCGCGATCTCTTTGGCGAACAAAGAGACGATCTCATCTCTCACATCGTCAATGTGATCGCCACGCAATAAGCGCGATCTCAAAGACTGTTCACGCCAACGGCTTTGATCTGACTTGTCTTTGGGTTGAATGGTCAATGGAATTGTGTTCATGGTTTCCCCTTATAACTTGCGACGTATCCAACCAAGGTTGAACAACTGTTGTGGTGTAACACGGGCCACCGCATAACGATCGCCGTGTTCCGTTTCCTCTTCACCGTCAAAGCTCCACACCGCCACACCTTGGGCCGCCTTGGCTTTGGTGGCTTTCCCTATGACGATCACCACATCACCGTTGGTGGCGGCTTTCAATGGGCTTGGCTTGGTCTTCTTCTTCTTGGTTGTCATGTCTTCCCCTTATGTGATTAGCATGTGGCCAACGCCCTTGAACGTTTGGCCCAAGTAACATTCCGCCACGTATCCCATGGCGTCGAATTGGTGCTTGAAGTCCCCACCGCTTTCACCACGCCAATGGCGCAATGAACCGATCAAGGCGTGACAAGAATTGTGGATCCGCAATGTCCCTTCCACACACGCGTTGGAGATCATACGCGCCCGCGCCTTCACGGATCCGGCGCCCTTATATGGAACCTCTATGGACACGGGTGGTTGTTTGGTTCCACACACATCCGCAAACCCGCGTTCCAAGAGTTGATTAATTGAGAACCCAAGACCAAGGCGGCCCGCGCTGTTGGAGTCCCCACGGCAGAATTCCAGTTGGGCGGGCTTGATCCCCCACTCAGCCATCTTGTCCGTCATTTCACGGGCTTGGGCCAAAGGCGTTGTCATCTCTTTGGGTTTGTATTCCGCCAACACCCACAAGACCGTTCCATCCCATGCGACCACATATGCCACTGTAGAATCGGGCCGTTCACCGTGATCCATTCCGAGTCCCAAAGAGACGATCCCCGTGGGCGGTTCATCAAATAAGTTGTGTTCGCCAAAGCCTGTGATCCACCGCTCTTGTGTGATCCCACTCCAAGCGCCTTCAACGCGTTGGGCGTATTCCCAAGGGCCATAACCCGCGATCTGTTCCGCTATGGATTCAGGTGAACGGTGTGGGCAATTGTCCGGCGTCAACTTGATCCGCGTTATGTCCCACTCTTCTTGGGCGGGTGATCCAGTATCGGGATCCCCTTCCACCCAATTCCGTAACCATTCCGCGGGCCTTCCCACCGGCGTGAATACCATGGCACAAGGCGCGGATCGGACTGCAAGGCGCGATCTAAATTCTGAAAAGTGACCCACCTTTGGTAGTTCATCGATCAAGCCATAGTCTATTGTCCCACCGGCTAAACTGATCTGTTCTTGGCTTCCACTCTTTCCCACCAATAGGGATCCGTTTCTAAGCTCCAACACCTTGGATCCGCCGCGGGTATAGCCACGCAC
>TARA_R110000823_G_scaffold36935_6_pt1 | contig 13486 bp, 14 predicted proteins | sample TARA_R110000823 | Tara Oceans TARA_R110000823 (sample SAMEA4397722) | marine metagenome | biome: Polar Biome; feature: [DCM] deep chlorophyll maximum layer (ENVO:01000326); material: water (ENVO:00002006), including particulate matter (ENVO:01000060) such as... | depth 20 m | reverse complement strand
TTTTTTTTTTAAAAAGTTTATTATAAAAACCCACACGCACAGTGCGGTTTTATAATAAATATATTGCTATTGCAAAAAAACCTAATTTAATTGACTTTAGTTATTGTTTTATCTGTTTAAGAAATTATCTAGCTTAGACATCATAGATAAGGATTGGTTGAGTTTTTCTTCTGGAGCTCTAGACGATTCTACCATTTCACTAGTTTCGTCAACACTGTCTGGTGTCTCTGTTTCTTGAAATAGGTATGAGCCTGGAGTTGATGGTGAGGATACTAAGTCAAAACATATTAATTCGAAGTCTTCTTGAACTTTATTATAATCTCCACTTTTTGTTAGTGAACCAACACCCCTAGATGATATTCCCAAAGTAACACCTTGTCTTAATAAATTAGCTGCTTGGTCTCCCACACATGAAATAATACCTTCTTTAATATAACCTGGTGAAGTAAGTAATTTAAGTTTACCTATTAACCTATTGCCATCCCACCAAGTTTCTGTGATTATATGAGAAGCTCTATCTAAATCTATTAAGGATGATTCTGGGTGATTAAGTTCTGAAATAGCACCACCTTTCTTTATAACTTCCTGATATCTTTCATTTTCTCTCCTTAATATTTTTTCTGGGTATATTCTACCGTTACGGTTTGGAGTGTCATATTTTTGTAAAATAGCTAGCATATAGATTTCACCATCAAAATCATTATCTTTCATTTCTGAAATAATAGCTTTATTTTCATCTGGTGAAATATAACCGTCATGTTCTACTAAAATACCATGACCACTTTCTTTAGCTTCTAAAACTCTCATAAATTACTTTTATTATAAATATGAGACGAAATAAAAAAACCTTGGATTTATGTTATTCCAAGCTATTTTTTAGAACTATGAAATTTAAATGTTTTAGATGTTAGAAAAGAGTCTTCTATAATTTTATTAGTTATTTCGTGAATTGGTTCTGATAATTTTATAGATTTCATATCTATTTTTTGTTTTGGTTGTAGAAATAAAGTTATTTCACACCTAATAAAACTTCTTTTACCCTTCCTTATACCACTAGCTCTTAAATCCAAATCTATGATTGAGATGTTTTTAAACATAGAAGTTTGTAGATTACCATGTACCGTATTCTTTATTCTATTTTTAAATTTTTTAACTCTTCTATCCCAATTATCATGGTCTTCGTTGGGTTCTGCCCACGTAGATAAATTTATAAATAATGATTTGAGTGATGTGACATCTACGGTTCCGTAAGATGTCCTAAATAATTCTGAAATTTTTGTTTTTACTTCCCTTCCTTGTTTTACCATATTAAATATTTTCTATACTAAAAGATAAAAAATATAGGAAGTTACTTCAAGTCCTCTAATAAGCCCCTAACCCTAATATAAGATTTTTTACTATTTTTTAGTGAGGTAATTTCGTTTTTTACTTGTACTAATTTACCTGAAAGAGATTCTTCCTCTGATTCTGAAATTAATGAGTTGATTTTGGTTAGGGAAATTTCTTTCACAATATTAAATTCTGTTTGTAGGGTATCCTCTGTCATTAGTAGAGTGTTTTTAAGGATTTCTTGTTCACTTTCTGAAAGTTGTTTACCATAAACCTCACTATAATTTTTACTTAGTACGTGTGAAAGTATTTTAGGGTTGGTGATTTTACCCACTGGCTTTTTTCTTTCAGATACTAAATGGTTTGCTAATTTTTGTTTTGACTCCGTAACCACCCCTAGTTTAGTTACGTCTTGATTGAATACCACATTGTCTATATTTTCATATATGGTGTTTTGTCTTTCTTCACACAGTTCCTTCCTATCCCCTATTATTTTGTCTAGGATTGGTTTTACTTTTTTTAACCCGTCTTTCCTATCTTTCATGTAGTTAAATGCTTCATTAAGGTATAGTGTAGTTTCTTCTTTATCTGTTAATGTTTTAGTTTCTATATCGTTATATAACGTAAAAAACTCTCTAAGTACTTTAGAGTACTTCATAGCTCCCATTATAACGGATAAGTTTTTTTTAAATTCCTTACTGTCTTTAAAGGAGTTTTCTAGTATAGAATCTATATTGTTTTTGTAGTGTGAGAAATTTTTCATAAAGTTACTTTTATAATAAATATACTTAATCCTCTAATAGTGAGTCAACTTCCTCATTAATGCTATCAATATTCTTTTTTGTTTTATTAAATAGCTCCTCTAACCCGTCTTTAAATAACCCTTTACCTTCTAAAATTAGTGGTAAGTCATTTTGTATGTTAAAGCTCTCCGCAGCGGATACAGGCTCGGTAACTTCGTCCCCAGCTCCAGGTGCTTCTGTTTCTGAATCACCCATATCAAAGTTAGAATCTTCTTCACTACCCATATCTAATCCAGGTTCATCATCAGCGTTAGTATCGGTACCTTCTGGTGTTGGTGGTTCCCCATATAACTTATCTATTGTATTAAATAATCCAGTCTTTTTAATAACTTCAGGTGTTAGTTCTAGTTCTTTGGCTACCGCTTTTTCAAAACGTTGTTGTTGTAAATCCAACTTAATTTCTTCGTCACTCATACCTAGTATAAATTTCTTAGCCCAGGTAGCTGATACTGGTGCTATCCCACTTCCTGGGTCACCAACAGCATCTTTATATAATGTTATTTTAGTTTGCCATTGTTCTAACTTTAATAACTCTGACTGTGTAGATGGGTTTGTTAACCCTAAAGAAAAGTTTTCTAATTCGTCTTCAAAACCTAAAACATATAAATGTATTATAGCTATTTTATTTAGTTCTTGTATGATAGCTTTTTGTATTCTGTTTATTGTTCTAGCAAATCTAATATCTAGCAAGGCAAGATTTTTACCTTCACCAACAACTTCCTCAAAACCTAAAAAAGCTTTAGGTACTCTTAAAGAAGCTAATAACTTCTTTTGTATATACTCAATATCCGCTATTTCACTTAAATTAGTAGCTCCAGGTAAGGTTTCTATTGGACTTGGGGCAGCTTGGTCTCTAACCGGTATAAAATAATCTTGGTCCACCGCCATCTGATTCATTCTTAAATCTACATTCCCATTTTGTGGGTCCACAACTGGGTCCCTTTTAAATTTGTTAGCTACTTTTTGTATGTAAGCTTCAACATCTTTATCGTCCATATTACCCACAAAAACTTTAAAAACTCTTCTTTCTGGAGCCCTGGACGTTCTATATACCAACATAGCGTCTTCAGCTAAAAGTAATTGTTTCCATATTCTTCTAGCTTTTTCTAACATAGAAGTACCATATGGTAATCTTCTATCGTCACCCAAAAGTCTAAAGTGAGCTATTTCCCAAGAATTGAATGTTAAATCTTTTTCTCTCCATTTAAACTCTACCTGGTGTGCTTTACCGTCACTATTATCTAGTTGGTTTAGGTAACTGTGACCCTCAGTTCTCTCTATTTCGATGTTAGGTAATTGGTTACATCCTATGACACCTTTTTCAGGGTCAATTTTTAAATAAACAAAATTATCACCATACTTACAAGCATTACGAATCCACATAATTAAATTCGTATCAACATCTAGTATGTTATTAAATAAGTCACCCAAAATAGATTTTATCCTAGTAGACTCCGACTGTATAGATAATATATAACCTTTTTCTGACGGAGTAGTAGACTCTTCAGCGTAGATATCCAAAGCTGCTGATATTTCAGGTGTAAATTCCATAGATTCGTAATCATAATACGAAGCTAACCTTGTTGGTTCGTAATATATGGATTTGGTGTACAGTTCATTATCTATTTTTTGCCATTGACTGGATAGATACATTGACTGTTGCATTTGTAACTTCTTTTCCTCGTAATCTTTTTTAGAGTCGGTTTTTAGTATCTCTTGTGACCCTAACTTAAATTTTTGATAAGTTGGTTCTTGAGCTGTGGGTCCAGCTGGTCCAAATAACTTTCCTAGTCTTTGGTATATTGTTAAGTTTTCTGCCATAGTGTTTAATAATACTGATTATTTTATAAATAGTAAATCATTTACTATCGGACTTTCCCGAATAGCCAAGCGTTTTGTCTATATTGTTCTTTAATGTCTGAGGTTGTATTACCAGGTAACCCAAACATAGGTTTATTCTGTTGAGGTTTTCTGTGGTCGGGTTCCGTATCACCAACATCACTACTGGTAGTCCAACTATCTAACATAGCCTTTGTCATACTATCAGCTTTATGTAAATTAGAAAAAGAATGTTCACCAACATATAAAGCCATGGATAAAGCCATGATTAAATCGTCATGTTTACCTTTCATGTGGTCAGGTCTTCCGTTTATATAAACAAAAGTACTCATTTCATTTAATAATCTTTTAGACCGTACTATAAATTTATGCCTTAAAGCTTCTTCAAATGCTGATATTATCTGTACCCTCTTATTATTAAACGCTAAACCTGGGATTTTATTTATAGAGTTAGGGTTATATTTCCACTTATCAGCTGTGTTAACACCCTCCACATACAAATCTTTATAACCCAATTCTTGTAACTTACGAGAAGTTGCGACACCCATACCACCAGTTATATCAGTAACTACGTATGCGTTATACATTCCACCCCATTTATATATTATATCTGCAGCTAAGTCAGGTGGTATTTTTCCCAAATACTCAGCTACTTGTGTTCTTTCGTCGAAATCTATAATGACAATAGAAGTAAAATCTTCCGAGTCACCTCTACTAACATCACACCCTAAAATATATCTATGACCTTCTATTGGTTTTTCCCATATCCACATTTGGTTACCTACGAACATTTCTTCAGGGTCCCTAACATCTTCATTCTTTATCTTTTCTATCATTTCGGATGATATTACGTTATCTCCGGACCCTAGGAATGCACTTTCTAACTCCTGTGCCACCCTCCTTCTATCGTATTTAAGTTTCTTAACCATAGACTCAAACCAATCAGAACATGGTTTATAACCTCGGTGCTTTAAATCCTTAAATTTACTTAAATCACTTTCATGAATAAATTCATCTTCATTGTAGTCTTCTCTATTTAATAAAAAATGAACAATGTCTTTAGTGTCAACCCAGTAAATATCTTTTGTAAATCTAGGGTCGTTTTCCCAATGAAGTTCAGAAATCACAAAACTATTTAAACCTTTTATAGATTGTTCGTATATCTCATAATAAATCTTATCGTATCCGTTTGGTGTGGAAATTACTATCACCTTACCCCCTGTTGATAAGGAAGCCATACATGCCGCCCAAAAATCATCACCAGCTTCTATGTATGCGGCTTCATCAAATATTAGTGTGGTTGGTGTAAACCCCCTAAGTGCATCCACCGAGGTAGCAACAGCTTTTACCTCACTACCATTATTTAATTTAAAATGTTTCTGAGAGTCCTTCTCTTTAGAAAACCCAACATTAATCCATTCAGGCCATTGATTTAAAAAACCCCTTACTTTGTTTGCAAATTCAGAAGCTGTATCTAATTTATTAGCGATTACAAGAATTTTTTCTGGTCTGTTTTTAGAAGCGAATTGTAGTTTTTTCGATACCCAGGCCGCTGTTGCTGTGGAAACACCTGCCTGCCTATATTTTTTTGTTATATTGTCATTAAAGAGTTCAAAGTTCTTTAACATCATTTTTTGTTCGGGAAATAAATTAAATCGAACATACTTAGATTGTGTGTTATCGTAAGTTTCTAAATACGACTCAATAGCGTAATTGGTATCTTGCAGACACCTAGCATACTCTTTTATTAAATCTTCTTTATTCATATACTATAAATATCGGAAAAATGTTAACCTTTTACAAGTTATATAAAAAGTCTTTTTCTTTGGGTGTTAGAGAGTCCATACCGCTTTTATTAATTTTGTCTAGTATTGTGTCCATGTCTAGGTCTTGGGTTGGTTTGTTTGTCGGTCTGATTGTTATGTCGTCTAGTGAGTCCATAGTTCCTTCAAACCCCGGAATGTCTGGTACTGATTTTGTTTCACCACTAGCATCTTCATAATCCTCACCCTTTAGTTGTGTGACGATATCATCAATCATCTTTTTAACTTGGTCTTTACCTGTCTGACTACCAGATAGTATTTCTTTTGCTAAAGATAGGAATTCTTGGGCTTCTAAACTTACGAATTTAAAATAAAAATAATTTTTAATTCTTTTCTGTTCATCAATATCAAAGAAGTCATCTGGGTAAACCTCTAAAAACTTTTCCCAAATTACAGGACCCAATCGTAAATCCCAAATTTCAGCTGGTAGAGTATCTTCCGAACCAATTACATCTTGTGCCATATCTGGGTCAGATGGTAGTCCGTGAGCTGAGACGTATTCCATAACGCCCTTATACAATTCATGTACTAATATTGGGAACATTAGTCCTTTTGCTCTAATTGTTGGTGGGTTTGTTTCTAGGTCTAATTCTTCTTTTCCAGCCATAGCTTGTTCTGCTCCACCACCACTAATCATACCTTCCATGTCCGGCATTACCCAATACATTAAATCATTTACTGACATTACTATTGAGTATAGACCTATTAAGTCTGGATTAATTTCGTTTAGTTTTTCATTCACTAGGTGGTACATGTAGTGAGCTTTTTTTGCCGAACCTTGTATTAAAGAGTTGATGAATCTTCTTTTTTGTTTTTCTAAATCTAATTTTTGTAGTCTTTTCGCTGCTTCGTCCTCCATTTCGAAATTAGGGAATTCTGGCTCTTTCTTTTTCTTTTTCTTTTCTTGTGGTTTTTGTTGCATACCAGACATATTTGGTTTTTCTAGTTTTGCGTCAAATTGCAAATCACCATCTGGTATACCCATTTCACCAACAACTAATTCTACAGCAAGATTTTCTAAAGCTTCTTTATTTTGTGATTCTATCTGTAAAACTCTTTGAGCTGCCTGCATTAACATAGGTTGTAACGACATAAAGGTTTGCGGGTCAATATTTTCTACACCTGTAGCGTCTTTTACTTTTTGCACTACGTCTTGGAATCTTTGTGATGCTATAAGTTCTTCAAAATTATCTGGTATTCCATTTTTATCCACATCAGGAAATGCTTGATGCTTACCTAAGGGATGTTCTTGTGACCGTAGTTTACCTTCTATATCTGGTGACATTCTTTCTCTCCCAGAACCATAGTCTATCGGAGGTGCCTCATTTAATTTTTTCTTAGCCATGTTGTGTTAATGCTTTACCTAAATTAGTAGAACTTAACCAATCAGGAAATGATGAATTATCACCTTTACGTGCTTTTGGTTTTGGTGTGGTTTTTGGTTTTTGGAACGGTCCTCTTCTTTTTTTCTCTCCTGGTTTACTAGGTGCGATAGTGGGTGTTTTTAATGGTGCTGGTGCGGTAGTTGCTTCAGGAGCTCCTATATATTCACCATCATCATCTCTATCAGTTTCATTTAAATCCATTTCACCAACTCCTAGACCATTCAATTTTACATTACCTGATGGGCAAATATTTAAATCTATAACGTTGTTATCTCCTTTTAGGTATCCGTTGATGTGTCCGTCATCATCAAAACCATCTACCTCAACACTCATAGGTGGGTTCATTTCTTCACCTATTTCTACCATAGTATTGAATGATTCATTCTGGTCTTCAGTACCTACCGTTTTTGATTCCTTTATGTTTTTAGGTAAATTTTCTTTTATTGTCTTAATAAAGTTCTTTTTAGATATTTCTGGAGTTTCGTTAGATTCTACCAATGACATAACCCAATCCTCTAAAACCTTTTCTTCATCTATTTTATCAGGTAATTCTTCATAGTCTTTTTTTGTCATTTTTGACCCTAATTTTTCAGCTGCAGCTGGATTAATCGCGTAAAGATATTTTTGTTGTGCTTTACTACTAAATTTTTCTTCTATTTCTTTTTCACGTAATAATGGGGTACCATCTATGTCGACATCAGGATTTCCAGTGTCATCCGTTTCAATATCTAATTCTTCATCTGTATTATATTCTTCTAATTCAGCAGCTTTTGCCATATACAGTGTAGCTAATTCTTTTTCTTTAGTTTTAATATCTTTATCAGATATTTGTTCTTTAAAAATCTTTTTATTTAACTCTTGGAGTTGTTCGTTCGAGAATAACGATAACGTTCTGTGTGTAAACCCTTCATTTACAAATCTTTTTATTAATTTTTTTCTAGTTTGTGGCATTTGTTAAAATTTTATCAAATTCTAATATTATATCTCTAGCATATAATTTGTCTTGGGTTTTTGTACTGTCTTCACCAAAATGAAAAACCAATCTCTCTTCTTCGTCATTTTCATAGGATTCTTCATAGGTTTCCCACCCTAACGCTACTACATTATCTAAGGCATGTTCCATAGAAAAATAATCCGAGTTTTGTACTAACTCTAATTTAACATTTTTTCCCTTTAACACCCCAACCTTTTTTATAAACTCTATTTCCGGTGGTCCTGGTTTACCGTGTGCTGGACTAGAATCCCAATCCTCACCCCACATTTCACCTAAACTTTCCCCAAATATAAACTCATAAATATTTTCATTTTTATAATCAGGACCAAGCTCGTTTATAAATAAAAGTTTCATTTATTTTATAGAACCATTTCTTAATACCCAAACTTTTTTATCACTGTTTTCTAGTATTATTTTCCCACTTTCAGTTTTTCTCTTAAATTTAAAAGATTTATTTTCTTTTAAAAATTTTTCACAACTTAATTCTTGTTCTATACTATTGTAATGTTTTTTAATTTTTTTTGTTTCCTGTAATCTACTCATTTTTGATTTTAGGTATTTTTGTGGTGAACTCTTTACTACTTTTGTTTTCTTTACATCGACATATGATTCTAACAAACTACCAACTCTTTTTTTCAAAGATTCCATAGCCATTTCTTCGTCTTCATCATCCATATCCATATCCAAATCAATTTCATCTTCCATACCTTCATCATCACCCATATCCACATCCACATCAATATCTTCTTCATCACCGTAAGACGATTCTTCATCTTCAAATCTATCTAAAACGTCATCCTTATCATCTTCATCTAAATTATCTAAATCTACAGCTGATATTATAGAGTTTAAAACATATTTGATGTCCGCACTACCTAATTCTTCTCCAACGTCTCTAAGTTTTTGTCCTAATTTTCCGGTTAATTTTTGTATTGGTTTCATGAATCCTTCCATTTCTTCCTCATCATCACCCATATCCATATCCATATCCACATCAATATCTTCTTCTTCATCATCCATGTCCATATCTACTTCTTCTTCGTCACCCATATCCATGTCCATATCTACCACTTCTTCTTCTTCATCACCACCTTCGTTTGGTACATTTAATACAAATTTTTCTTGTTCTTCCATTTCTTCCTCATCGTACATAGATATCCCAGTACCTTCATTATACTCCTCGTTTAATGGTTTAAAGATTAAGTTCATTCTTTTTAGGGCTTTACCATAACTTTTAAACCTGTCTCTTTTTTTATTGTGGGGACCACTAACGTACTCTAATTCGGATTCGTTAATACCGGATTTTAAATAATACCCATCACGTTCTAATACTATAGAGTAAATTTGTCCGTCCGCACCTTTTTTGGTAAAGTGATTTGTTTCTACCTGTAATTCTTTATTTCTAGTTGTTTCTCCGAAACGGGCTATTTCCATTATTCTTCGTACTTTAGCGTCTCCTTCTAATTTTTCACTACCTATTGGTTTTAATCCTGACATGTTAATTTGTTTTTTATTTTATTTTATTTAACTATTTAATCCACCTCCACCAATTATGGTTGGTCTGAACATAGCTGTTGTTCCTGAGTAATTATCTGAACGTGTTATACCTGACATAGGGTCACTACAACTACAATCATAACATAAGAAAATAGCTCCAACAGACTGGGTAACACCTCCAGGATTTATAATAAGTTCCATCGTTGTTCCAGCAGCAAGACCTAATATTAACCCTTGGTAAGTAAATGTAGCTGCTGCACCAGATGTGACAACTGATGTACATTTATACCCATCATAAGTTGTAGTATTTGCTAACTCGTAACCGTCAATAGCAGTTGTAGGTATTGAATTTCCCCCGTAATTTCCTCCAGCCATAATTAATTAATTAATCTTTATTTATTTATAAATATATCTAAATAGCAGAAACTTTTTCTTCGACAGTAAGAGTTTTGTCGATTAATTCATTTCTAACGTCATTTATTTTCTTTAAATACTCATTTCTCCTTAAAAATTTAAAAGTGAGATTCTCATATGAATACTCACCACCATCTTTTAAACCATTTCCACGATATTTTTTAAGTTTGTTTTTTAGTCTTTGGATGTCACCTAGAACCTGTTCTGGTTCTTTCCTTTTTGCGTTAACTTCTATAGTGTCTATCTCCTCCATCCACCCTTTTGCTTTACTTAGTATTTTTTCAGTATCTATCTCCACATCTTCACCCTTACTAGGTTTTACAATCCAATCATCATACAAAACGGAGTAAACCCCACTAGCGAAGTGAGGTTCATTACTATCCTGAGCATAAATTTCAACATCAAAATCCTTAACTCTGACATCTCTAAGAGAATTCCATATAATTCTTCTACTATCTAAATATTTTTTAAGTAATTCATTAGTTTCGGAAAAATCCAATATAAGGTGTAAATCCACATCTGAAAACTCAGACCAGTTAAAATTAGATAAAGAACCAGTAAGTGTTACATCCTCGATATCTAAATCTAAATCAGTAAAGTTTTCATAATCTTCAACGATTTCTAATAAAGAGGTTCTTATTTCCGGTTTCATTTTATAAGTGTCACCTTCCAAAAACCAAATTTCTGGACTTAGTTCGTTCTGTACCTTAAAACTTTTTACTATTTGTATGTTGGAGTTTTCCATATATTATAAATATAAGGAAGTTCTATCTATGACAACTTTTTATATTTATAGTTTTTAGATATTTTTTTGGCGAAGAATGAACCTTGACTCTCAGCCAACCTCAATTTAGTGAAAATAGAGATAGGCACTTTTTCATAAGAATATTTACCCCCCTTTTTAAACTCAACAATTAACTCACTTGTTTCAGTGTTGTATTGTGTAGACTTTAAATTGGAGGAGTCGTATTCATTTATTATCATCCTACCGTCTATTGTTTCTTTTTTAATAGCCACTAGTTTTGTTGTTGGGTTTGAGGGTTTGGTTGTGGGTTATTACCCTGTGGGTTGTTCACAATATTAGGTGTTCCAGCTGTCTGTGTTTGGATTTGTTGGATTTGTTGTCCCATATTATTTAGTAGTAAAGCTATATTTTTCGTAGCGTTCAATACTTGGTCCACTCTATCCTCCAACTTTAACACTGGCATAGGGTTATCTACAAAGTGTTTAACTCTAGCCACTAATTCTTCCGGTGTTCTAAAATCTCTATTTGGTAACCATATCTCTTCTTGGAATTTGATGGTTGGTGTTACCGCTAATCCAGATATCCTTAGAAGGTCGTTCCACTCGTCAAAGTTTTCACTAGTAATAACTTCTTCAAAGTCAATTTGGCCTTCAATTAATGCGTCTTTCACTTTTTTACAGTAGTGACATGATGGGTTTGTATATATTTTCATAATGTATTTTTTTTTTAATTATATGTATTTTAATAATGAAAGGAAACTTAATTCCTTTCATTATTAATAAATTTATTTAACTTCTTCGAATTCAACATCTGTCGTATTTTCGTCCCCTGATGGCTGTGGGGTTTCACCTGATTCACTCTCTTCGTATAATTGGGTGGATACTTCCTGCCATTTAGTATTAATCTCTTCTAGTGTACTATCTACTAATGATAAGTCTTTATCTTCCACAACTTTTTTAAGTTTTTCAACCAAATCAGTTAATTCTTTTTTAGGTGTGTCTTCTAATTTATCGTCATACTCTTTTAGTTGTTTTTCTGTTTGGAATATCATTGCGTCAGCCTCATTTAGTTTTTCCACTTCTTCTTTCTTTTTTGCGTCGGATTCGGCGTTAGCTTCAGCTTCTTTTTTCATCCTATCAATTTCAGTGTCAGATAAACTACTTCCAGACTCAATTTTAATATTATGTTGTTTACCGGTTCCTTTATCTACAGCTTTAACATCAATAATACCATTCGCGTCGATATCGAAAGTCACTTCAATTTGAGGTATTCCTCTTGGTGATGGTGGTATATCTGTTAGTTGGAATCTACCTAGAGTTCTATTGTCAGGAGCCATAGGTCTTTCACCTTGTAGTACATGAATGTCTACAGCTGGTTGACTGTCTATAGCTGTAGAAAATATTTGTGACTTAGATGTTGGTATTGTTGTGTTGGATTCAATTAAAGCTGTCATAACACCACCCATAGTTTCGATACCTAACGATAGTGGTGTAACATCTAGTAATAACACATCTTTAACATCACCAGCTAAGACACCCCCTTGTATTGCGGCTCCCATCGCAACAACCTCATCAGGGTTTACACCTTTAGATGGCTTCTTCTTAAACAATTTCTCCACAGCTTCTTGGATTACTGGGATTCTAGTGGAACCACCAACTAATAAGATTTCATCAATGTCGGTAACTTTAATTCCCGCATCCTTAATAGCTTTTCTACATGGTGATAAACTTTTCTTTACCAAATCCGCAACCATAGACTCAAACTTAGCTTTAGATAAATTACGTACTAGGTGTTTTGGTCCTGTATTGTCCGCTGTAAGGTAGGGTAGGTTAATCTCTGTAGTTGTTGAGTTTGACAATTCTACTTTTGCTTTTTCCGAGGCTTCTCTTAATCTTTGTAGTGCTGACGGGTCTTCGGATACATCCATACCACTTTCAGCCTTAAACTCTTCTAATAACCAGTCCATAATTTTTTCATCAAAATTATCACCACCTAAATGTGTGTCACCGTTAGTTGACATCACCTCAAAAATACCATCACCAATTTCTAAAATGGAAATATCGAAAGTACCACCACCTAAATCGTAAACAGCAACAACTTTATCTTCATTTTCATTTAAACCATAAGCTAGAGCCGCAGCGGTAGGTTCGTTTATAATTCTTAAAACTTTTAAACCAGCGATTTCACCAGCTTCTTTTGTTGCGTTTCTTTGTTCATCATTAAAATAAGCGGGTACAGTAATAACTGCCTCACTAACTTTAGTACCTAAATAATCTTCAGCTGTTTTCTTTAAGTTTTGTAAAACAACAGCTGAGATTTCTTGTGGGACATAAGACTTGTCATCAATTTTAATTGTCACAATACCTTTATCCCCTTTAACAACATCGTAAGGCATTTTTTTAGCTTCCTTACTAATCTCACTATATTTGCTACCTATAAATCTTTTTACTGAATATATTGTATTTTTAGGGTTTGTTACACCTTGTCTTTTTGCTGGGTCACCGACAGCTCTATCACCATCTTTATAAGACACTACAGAAGGGGTGGTTCTTTTTCCTTCCGAGTTTACAATTATTTCTGGGTTTCCACCCTCCACCACAGAAACACACGAATTCGTTGTTCCTAAATCAATTCCGATTACTTTTGCCATTTTTTAT
>TARA_R110000823_G_scaffold307678_2_pt1 | contig 13512 bp, 11 predicted proteins | sample TARA_R110000823 | Tara Oceans TARA_R110000823 (sample SAMEA4397722) | marine metagenome | biome: Polar Biome; feature: [DCM] deep chlorophyll maximum layer (ENVO:01000326); material: water (ENVO:00002006), including particulate matter (ENVO:01000060) such as... | depth 20 m | reverse complement strand
CGGCGAGCCCGGTAAAATGCGGTTGCGCGCGATCCAGATCGCGCTCGATCAACTGCAGGTCTTGCGTATCGCCATGCAGGCCGGGTTGAAACGGCAGGCAGCGAGTGACAATGCGGTGGGCCACGGCCGGTCCCAGCAGGCCGGAAAGGTTCACCTCGATACGCGCGCGCAAGCGCCTGAGTGCATACGGCCTGTTCTCCTCGGGCGAAAACTGCAATTCACGCAGCGCGAGATCGACCTCGGAACGCGCTGTTTTCGCGCCCAGAGCGGGCGTCAGCTCGTCCGAGAAATCCGCAGCGCTGCGCACAGTCAGTGTCTGCCGCTTGGGTCTGGCGCGCGCATCCATCGAGCAGATTTCTGCCGCGACCTGCTCGGTCTTGCTGCTGCGGGTGAGCAACGAAAAGACCACAAAGGCGCTCGCGTTCAAGCTGATCGAGAACAGGGTAGCTGCGGTCCAGGGATCATCGGTGATACCGGTTAGCTTTGCTATCAGCGAATTGATCAGCAGGGCATCGTAGTTGCCAATGAGTGGCAGCATCAGCGCCAGCGCCCACACCGCGAGACCGCCGCCGAGTCCCACCAGCAAACCCGAGCGATTGGCACTGCGCCAGTAGGGCGTGGCGATGACGCCAGGCAGGAATTGCAGGGTACCCGCGAAGGCCACCAGGGCCAGTTCAGTCAGGCTCTGACGACCGCTGAGGGCAGTATAGAATGCGTAGCTGGCGAGAATAAGTACGGCAATCAACGCCCGGCGCGCCCATTTCAATTGTGAGTAGATGCTTTGCTCGCGGTTACCCTGGGGCAGCCGCAAGGGCAGCAACAGGTGGTTCAGGCACATATTTGCCAGCGCCAGTGTGGTGACGATGATTGTTGCACTCGCCGCTGACAGCCCGGCCAGGAAAGCGGCGGCGCTCACCGTCGCCGAATCCAGCGCCTGCCCGATGGCCAGCCCGCTGTAGTCCAGTGGCAGCGCCGTTTCCACCCGCATCGCGGCCCAGGCCAGGGGCAGCACTGGCAGACTGAGCAATAGCAGGTACAGCGGCAGGCCCCAGGTGGCGATATGCAGCTCACGGCTGTCGGTGTTCTCGGCGAAGGCCATGTGGAATATGTGCGGCATGCAGACAGCGCCGGCAAAGAACACCAGTAACAGGGCGCGGGCCGTGTCGCCGCGAATGGGTGTTTGCAGCGAGCCCGCCAGAGTGGGATTCTCGCCGAGCCACTGTTGCAGCCCGTCAAAGCCATCGAACACCTGGTACACGGCAGCAAACATCAGTATCAGTATCGCCGAGAGTTTGACCAGCGATTCAAACGCGATTGCCGTGACCAGCCCCGTATTGCGGTGCTGGGGCGATCGATGCCGGGTACCGAAAAGAATCGAGAACACGGTGATGATGACGCAGAAGAGTTGCGCCATCCGCGTGTGCTTTTCGGTACCGCCGGTGAGCACAGCATTGTGGCCCGAGAGAATGTGAATGGTTTCTGCCACCGCCTGAATCTGCAGGGCGAGCAACGGCAGGAGCGTGATGCACATGGCCAGCGTAATCGCGCTACCCACCCAAGGGCTGCGGAAGCGGAAGGTAAGCACATCGGCAAGAGAGGCGAGTTGGTAGACGCGGCAAAGCCGCAGCAGTGGCATCAACAGCAATGCGGCGAGAATGAACATCAGCACCGCACCAAGATAGTAGAGCAGAAAGCTGTAACCGTGGGACCCTGCGAGCGCCATGGCGCCGTTGCTGGCCATGGCTCCGCCGTAGACACCCAGCGACAGCACGTAGATGGCGGGGTGTTGGGTGATGCGTTTGGGAATGATGCCCCGGTCCGCCAGGTGGGCGACCACGAACAAACCGCTCAGGTAGGCGATGCTGAGCAGCAGAATCTGCGTGAGGCTAAAGCTCATCCGGGTGCCGGGTGCGCTCGTTCCAGTAGGCCGCGAGTGTAATCAGCAACCATAGCTGGTAGGGACGATACCAGTCTGCGCCTGGGTCATTGGCCCAGTTCCAGAGCGTTGGCCAGAAGATAATTACCACACCGAATACCAGCAGCAAGGCGCGATTAATGTACATGTATCAGCTTCCCCGCTGTCCGGCTGCGTGGCGCATTCCCCTGAAGATACTACTGAAGCGCCTGTGGAGGGTAAAGTTCACTCTGTCAGCCCCAGTGCCGTCGCGGGTATCGCCGGCAGGGCTGGAATCCTTTCTACCGACCAGCGCGCGCTGGCAAACTGCAGTATGGCGTCAACCTCCCTGAGCGTGCCCGGGGGCGCCGGCTGGCCGAGGAAGGCGAGAGCCTGCCGCAGATTGTCCGGGGCATCGGCGTTGTGCAGCGGCGGGGCGTTGTTTTGCTTGCTGTACTTCTGCCCGTCGCTGGCGGTGATCAGCGGCAGGTGGCAATAGGCCGGCGTTGCATAACCCAGGGCCCGCTGCAGAAACATCTGTCTGGGCGTTGAATCCAGCAGATCGGCACCGCGCACCACATGGGTAACCCCCTGCGCGTGGTCGTCCACCACCACTGCGAGCTGGTAGGCGAACAGGCCGTCTTTGCGCCGCACGACGAAATCCGGCAGGTCGAGCCCCAGCGTGGTGTGTTGCTGGCCCTGCAGGGCGTCGGCGAACTCGATTACACAATCCGCCGGCACGGCCACGCGCAATGCGCCTGTGTCTGGCGCCGCGTTGCGTTTATTCCGGTCGCGTTCCCGGCACCCGCCGGTGCATGCGCCGTTTGGCCCCAGCATCGCCCGCGTGCAATCGCAGCTAAACAGCATGCCTGCACGCTGCAGCGCCATCAGGGCCGCGCGATATGCTGCGTGACGCTCGCTCTGGTAAAGCGTTGGTTCGTCCCCGTGCAGGCCGTGGTGGCGCAAGCTGGAGAGAATGCTGGCGGCGGCATCCGCTTGCTCCCGGGGTGGATCGAGGTCTTCCATACGCAACAGCCAGACGCCGCCGTGATGGCGCGCGTCCAGGTAGCTGGCGACAGCGGCAATTAATGACCCCAGATGCAAAGGGCCGGTGGGAGAGGGAGCAAAGCGCCCGCGGTAGGGAACCGGGGGAGGTGGCATCAGGCGCCGGGCCTCATCCCATCTCTTGCTTTTCCTTGATTTCCGCCAGGGTTTTGCAATCGATGCACAGGGAGGCGGTGGGGCGCGCTTCCAGACGCTGAATGCCAATCTCGACGCCGCAGGCCTCGCAAAAGCCGTAATCGTCCTGCTCTATGAGTTCCATGGTGGTGTCGATCTTCTTGATCAGCTTGCGCTCGCGATCACGCGTGCGCAGTTCGAGGCTGAACTCCTCTTCCTGGGTGGCGCGGTCGGCGGGATCCGGGAAATTGGCAGCCTCGTCCTTCATGTGGGAGACAGTGCGGTCCACCTCTTCCATCAGCTCTTTCTTCCAGTTCCGGAGAATGGATTTAAAGTGCTCCCGCTGCTTCTCGTTCATGTACTGCTCGCCCCGCTTGGGTTTGTAGGGCGTGAAGTTCTTGAACGGTTCCCCGCTTTTCTTCGCGGTCTTTTTCTTTGCCGGTGCCTTTTTGGGGGCTGCTTTTTTGGCTGCTCGAGGCATGGTTAATGGTCCATCCTGCACTAGTAACTGGGCGATACTCACAGTGTCTGGAAAGGCCCTGCGAGAGGGCCAATTTCCAAGGGCGGTGAAACTACCAGATAACCCGATTGCGCGCTACTTTTTCCGCGCAGAAATTTGCCCGGCTTCAAACTGGTGAAAGAACACGGCGTAGCGCCGGGTTTGTGCCTGGAGCGCGCAATCTCGACATCGTGCATGCTTGCCTGCACACTTGCGCCTGCATCCCGCCGTGAATGCTGATGGCACAGCGGATGGGAACAGATCCGCACAGCGGATAATCGTACACTGGAGAGTCAAATCTATGCCGGTCAGGGTAGCGCCCCGGGGTTTTGCGACGCGGGTCGCCGAGATTGAACCGTTTCGCGTGGTGGAGGTGCTCCAGCGCGCCACGCAGATGGCCGATGCGGGTGTGGATATTGTGCACATGGCCGCGGGCGAGCCCGATTTCGCCACAGCGGCTCCCATCGTGGAAGCGGGCCGCGCCGCCCTCGCGCGCGGCGCCACGCACTACTCCCAGGCCGCGGGCATTCCGCAACTGCGCGAGGCACTTTCGCAGCATTACGCCGACACCTACGGGCTGGATATCGCGCCAACGCGCATCATGGTGACGCCAGGCGCCTCGGGCGCGCTGCTATTGCTCGCGGCGCTGCTGATGAACCCCGGCGATGGCATGCTCATGACGGACCCCGGTTACCCCTGTAACCGCCAGTTTATGCGCCTGGTGGAGGGCCATGCCCAGCTCGTGCCGGTAGGTGCCGACACGCAGTACCAACTTAGCGGGAAGCTGGTAGAGGACAACTGGCGGGATTCCACCGCGGGCGTGCTGGTGGCGTCGCCCGCGAACCCCACCGGCACGGCGCTCTCGAAAGAGGCGCTGGGTGAGTTGTCGCGCGTGGTGCGCGCCCGTGGCGGCCACCTGCTGGTGGACGAGATTTATCACGGACTGTGCTACGACGGCGCCGCACCCTCGGTGCTGGAGGTGGATAACGAGGCTTTCGTGATCAACAGTTTCTCCAAGTATTTCGGCATGACGGGCTGGCGGCTCGGCTGGCTGGTGGCGCCGGAAGCGGCGGTCGCCGAGATGGAAAAACTGGCGCAGAACCTGTTTATCTCCATGTCCACCATGGGGCAGCACGCGGCGCTGGCCGGGTTCGAGCCCGCCACGCGCGACATTCTGGATGAGCGCCGCGAAATCTTTCGTCAGCGCCGGGATTTCCTGCTCCCGGCGGTGAAGTCTCTCGGATTCGACGTGCCCTGCAGCCCGCAGGGGGCATTTTATATCTACGCCGATGCCAGCCGGTTTACCCGTGACAGCCAGGCGTTCTGTCTGCAACTCCTCGAGGAGCACGCGGTGGCGCTGACGCCGGGTGTTGATTTCGGACACCACAGGGCGAATGAGCACCTGAGGTTTTCCTACACCACCAGTATGCAACGGCTGGAAGTAGCGGTGGACAGGCTGGCGAAGGTCCTTGCCTGAGTGATTACCCGGTGATTGCGTTCACGCCACTCACGGAAGGCCGGCTGTTGCGGCGCTATAAACGGTTCCTGGCGGATGTTGAACTGGCGGACGGCTCGGCGATTACCGCGCACTGCCCGAACACCGGCGCCATGACCGGTTGCGCCGAGCCGGGTTCGCGGGTCTGGCTGGCGCACAGTGATTCCCTCACGCGTAAGTACCCCCACACCTGGGAACTGGTGGAAACCTCCCGGGGCATTGCCTGCATTCACTCGGCGCGTGCCAACCGGGTGGTACAGGAGGCCTTTGAGCGCGGCCTCGTGCCGGGTTTCGAACACTACTCGTCGATCACCCGGGAAGTGAAGTACGCCGATGGCGCCCGTATTGACCTGCTGCTGGAAGGGTTGGCCGGCAGGGTGTTTGTCGAGGTTAAGTGCGTGACCCTCTGCCGGGAGGGGGGGGTAGGGCTGTTTCCGGATGCCGTGAGCGAGCGCGGGCGCCGCCACCTGCTCGCGTTGCGCCAGGTCGCCGCCGAGACCCAGACCCGGGCGCTGCTGTTGTTTTGTGTGTTTCATAGCGGGATAGAGCGGGTTAGCGCCGCCGGCGATATCGACCCTCATTACCGGGATACCCTGGCGCGGGTGATGGGCGAGGGCGTCGAGGTGCTGGCCTGGCGCAGCGCCGTCAGCACTGAGGGTATCGAACTGGTGCAGCCCCTGCCGTTTACACTCGACCCCTGAGTGCGTGGCTGGATGGCATGTTCCTCGCCCCCTGCTCAAGGTAGGATGATCGCATCGCCGGTTGTTTTATCACGCCTGTACCGGGAGTCAGCCCTCGGGGGGAGCAATACTATTGTGAATGCGCCAGGCCCATGCACACTGCCCTGACACCCGCACAACTGACCGGGCTGGACGACAGTCACCTGCAGCCGCTGGATAACGCACACCGCCTGCGGCCTGGCGCGGCCGATGCGTTTAGGGCGTTGCGCCGGGATGCCGCGAGCGCCGGCTTCGACCTTGCCATAGCCAGCAGTTTCCGCTCATTCGAACGGCAGTTGGCGATCTGGAACGGCAAGGCACGCGGCGAGCGTGAATTGCGCGATGACGACGGCCGGCTGCTGCGGGTTGAGGAGCTCTCAGCCGCGCAGTGCCTGCTCGCAATCCTGCGTTTCTCCGCCATTCCGGGTACCTCGCGGCATCACTGGGGCACCGATATCGATGTATTCGATGCCGCCGCGGTGCAGCCGGGCTGCACGGTGCAACTGACTCCTGATGAAGTGGCTCCCAACGGCCCCTTTGCGCCAATGCATGCCTGGCTGGACGGGCAGATGGCGGCCGGGCGCTCGCACGGCTTCTTTCGCCCATACCAGAAAGATCACGGCGGCATCGCTCCCGAGCGCTGGCATTTGAGTTATGCGCCGCTAGCTGTCGAGTGTGCGGCCGCTTGTAGTGACGCCATTTTCCGTGCCGCCTGGGCCAGTGTGGAAGATCGCGGCGGGCTCGAACTGCGCGCCGAGATCGAGGCCATGTGGCCGTCGATCCTGGCTCGCTATATCGAGGTGCCCGCCGACTGGGCGGTGACCGCGGAGGTCTAACAATAGCAGCCTGCCGGCCTACTCCCTGGCTTTGGCCCGGGTGTGCAGATGCCCGAAGTGGTTCTGGTAGTCCTGCTCGGCGGCGGCGATCACCTTCAGCGCTTCTTCGCGCCCGTAAACAAAGTCCACCTTGATGTCGAGTTCCTTCCCCGGGATCATCTTGTAGGTGGAGAAGTAGTGCTGCAGCCGTTCGGTTTTGATTTGGGGCAGATCCGCAATGTCCTTCACGTGACCCCAGATGTTGTCACCTTCCAGCACGGCGACGATCTTGTCGTCCGCTTCACCGCCGTCGATCATCTGGATTCCGCCAACCACGCGCGCCTTGAGCACGATGTCCGCGCGCGTAATGTGCCGTTCCGAGATTACGCAGATATCCAGCGGGTCGCCATCGGCTATTTCCACACCCGGACAGCGCTTCGCCACTTCTTCCGCGCAGTAGGTGCGGGGAATAAAGCCATAAAGTGCCGGGGGGCTGGAGGTGGTGCGCTGCGGCCGGTCTACCATCAGAAAGCCGGAGGCTTTGTCCAGTTCATACTTCACCACATCGTCCGGCGTCATCTCGACGTAGACTTTCACCACGTCTTCTGCGGCATCGTCGGGACGCGTGTGCAGGCCGTGCCAGGGGTGGCGGCGCCACCGGTTGAAATCGCTGTTGTTGTACATGGGTTACCTCAGAAAACTCGTCGTGAACTCGCTTTTCGCGAGGCGCGCATTGTACCCAGATCAGATGGCAAAAGCTTGCGCGGCGGAGGGCAAATATCGCATTCAGACCTTGAAACGGCGTTTCAGCTTTCTCGGCACCAGCTCGTTGCGTAACGTGGTGTAGCGCGGCAGCCCGTTGCGATATTCAGGGTAGGCCTCGCCGGTGATCAGCGGCGCGAGATACTCGCGGGCGGGCGGCGTAATACCGAAGCCGTCGCGGGTGATGTAATTGCGCGGCATTTTCTTTTCCACGTTGGCAACCCGATCGAGGGGCGCCTCGCCGATCGACCAGCTATAGCGCTTGCCCTTGCCGCGCACGATGCAGGGCATCACGGCGTTGTCGCCGCGCAGCGCAAACTCCACCGCTGCTTCGCCCAGCGCGTAGGCCTGGTCGACATCGGTTTGCGATGCGATATGGCGCGCGGAACGTTGCAGGTAATCGGCCACGGCCCAGTGGTACTTGTAGCCGGTTTCCGATTTCACCATGGCCGCAAGCTGTGGCGCGAGCCCGCCGAGCTGGCTGTGTCCAAAGGCGTCCTTGAGCCCGGATTCCGCGAGGAATGTGCCATCGCTGTATTGCGCGCCTTCCGACGCCACGATCACGCAATAGCCATTGCGCTTGACGGTGCGTTTGACCCGCGCCAGGAATTTTTCGCGATCAAAGGCTATTTCGGGAAACAGGATGATATGCGGGGCATCGCCGTCTTTTTCTGCCGCGAGCCCGGCGGCGGCCGCGATCCAGCCCGCGTGGCGTCCCATCACCTCGAGAATAAACACCTTGGTGGAGGTTTCGCACATTGACGCCACATCCATTGCCGCCTCGCGGGTGGAGATAGCCACGTACTTTGCCACGGAACCAAAGCCGGGACAGTTGTCGGTGAGTGGCAGGTCGTTATCAATGGTCTTGGGAATGTGGATTGCCTGCATGGGATAGCCCAGAGATTCGCTGAGCTGCGACACTTTGAGGCAAGTGTCCGCGGAATCGCCGCCGCCGTTATAAAAGAAGTAGCTGATATTGTGGGCGCGGAACACATCGATCAGTCGTTCGTACTCGGCGCGGTTTTCCTCGAGGCTCTTGAGCTTGTGCCGGCAGGAGCCGAAGGCACCGGAGGGTGTGGTCAGCAGCCCGTGGATCGCGGCTTTGCTCTCCCTGCTGGTATCGATGAGTTCCTCACGCAGCGCGCCTATGATGCCATTGCGTCCCGCGTAGACTTTGCCGATCCGGCCCTTGTGTTTTCTCGCGGTTTCGATGAGGCCGCAGGCGGAGGCATTGATGACGGCGGTGACGCCTCCCGACTGTGCGTAAAATGCGTTCTTGCCTGGCATGCGGTCTGCTTCCTGCTGGACTGTGGCGTTCGACACGGGGTTGTGCTGCCTGAACTGGCTGCAAACACGCGTAACGCGATGTTCATAATCCGTTGCACCGCAATTGGCGCACACTGTGAACCGCAATGATACGTCACCCTACCGCGTGTGCACAGTCCGGGACGCGCAGTCCGGGACGCGTAGTCCGGGACGCGTAGTCCGGGACGCCCGGTCAGGGACGCGGACTCTGTGGCGCCCCAATTGTGCGTGCTACTATGCGCGCTCACGCGAGGGAGCCCGTTTGGCAGCACACATCCATATACTCGGAATCTGTGGCACATTCATGGGCGGCATCGCGTTACTGGCGCGCGAACTGGGCTATCGGGTCACCGGTTCAGACGCCAATGTCTACCCGCCCATGAGCACGCAGCTTGAAGCGGAAGGTATTCAACTGATGCAGGGCTATGAGCCCGCGCATCTCCAGCCCGCCCCGGATTGCGTGGTCATCGGCAACGCGCTGAGCCGCGGCAACCCGGCCGTGGAATACCTGTTGAACGCAGGGCTCCCCTACACCTCCGGCCCGCAGTGGCTGGCCGAGCACGTGCTGCGCAACCGGTGGGTGCTGGCGGTGTCTGGCACGCACGGCAAAACCACCACCAGCAGCATGCTCGCCTGGCTGCTGGAGTACGCGGGCATGGCGCCGGGCTTCCTGATTGGCGGTGTTCCCGCCAACTTCGGCCTGTCTGCCCGCATCGGCGAGAGCGATTTCTTTGTGGTGGAGGCGGACGAATACGACACGGCGTTTTTCGACAAGCGCTCCAAATTCGTGCACTACCGTCCGCGCACGCTGACCATCAACAATCTCGAGTACGACCACGCGGATATTTTTCCCGACCTTGCCGCAATCCAGCGGCAGTTTCACCACCTGGTGCGCTGCGTTCCCGGGGAGGGCCTGATCGTATGCCCGCAGGGGGCGCCGTCCATAGAGGAAACACTGGCGATGGGCGTGTGGACGCCAACGGCAAGTTACAGCGTTCAATCGCAGGCCGCGGACTGGCACGCAACGCAGGTGGTGGCCGACGGCTCGGCGTTCAGTGTTGCCACGCCAGCGGGTGAGTCGGTAGAGGTGCGCTGGAACCATTGCGGCCAGCACAATGTCGAAAACGCGCTGGTGGCGATGGCCGCAGCGCGACACGTGGGCGTACCGGCGGCGGTGGCCGCCAGCGGGCTGGCCGGATTCGCGGGCGTTAAGCGCCGTCTCGAACTGCTCGGGCGCCCCGCCGGTGTCGCGGTGTACGATGATTTCGCGCATCATCCCACCGCCATCGCCAGTACGCTGGAGGGATTGCGCGCGCGCGCCGGCACGGGCCGGGTGATCGCGCTGATAGAACCGCGTTCCAACACCATGCGTATGGGTGAGCACCGGGCGCAACTCGCCGCCTCCACCGCGCAGGCCGATGCGGTGTACTGGTTTCAACCGCCGGGGATGGCGTGGTCGCTGGAGGAAGTTGCGGCGGCCGGCGAGTCACCCGCGGAGGTAGTGGATAACGTAGACGAACTGGTCGCCAGAGTGGTCGATGCTGTAAGGCCCGGTGACCAGGTCGTTATTATGAGCAACGGCAGTTTTGCGGGTATTCACGGCCTGCTCATGGCTGCACTGGAGCAGGGGCTCGCCCGTTGAATAGCAGAATACTGAATGCCTACGACGCGGGCGTACTGCGTCACCCGAGGCTCTGGCTGGTGTTGGTGCTGCTGCTGGTGGGACTCGCCGCGAGCCAGTTGGGTAAAATCCGGCTGGACGCCTCCGCCGATGCATTGATGCTGCAGGGCGACCCTTCGCTGGAACTCTTCCGCGAGGTAAGCCGCGAGTACGGCACCGAGGATTTTCTGCTAATGACCTGGCAGCCGCCGGGACCGCTGCTCGGCGCTGCATCCCTCGAACCGCTCGGCGCGATGGCGGATGAATTGCGGGCGCTCCCCGGCGTCTCTTCGGTGGTTACCATTCTGGACGTACCGCTGTTGGAGAGCACCGGCGTGTCGCTCTCGGACATGACCTCCAGCGAGCCGCTGCCGACGCTGGCCGAACCGCGAGGGGAGCTCGACCTGGACAAGGTCATGCGTGAATTCACCACCAGCCCCATCTATGCCGATCTGCTGGTGAGCCGCAGTGGTAAAATCACGGCGGTACAAATCAACCTGGTGCGCGACGAGGCTTACTTTGAGCTGATAAAAGAGCGCGAAGCACTGCGTTCGCAGGCGCAGACAGAGGGCCTCAGCGGCGCTGAGGCGGCGCGGCTCGAAGAGGTGGAACTCGCGGTGAAGGCTCGCACCGCGAAGAACCTGGAGCGCGACAGCGAACTGGTGGCCAGCGTGCGCGCCATTGCCGCGCGCTACACGGATCACGCCAGCATATTCGTGGGCGGCGTGCCGATGATCGCCGCAGATATGGTGAGTTTTGTCGCCAGCGACCTGGTGATGTTCGGCAGCGCCATCCTCGGGATCATGCTCATCGTGCTGGCGGTGATTTTCCGCCACGTGCGCTGGGTTGTGATTCCGCTTGCCACCTGCAGCGCAACCGTCGTGGTAATGCTCGGCCTGCTCGCCGCGCTCGACTGGCGCATGACGGTGATCTCTTCGAATTTTGTCGCGGTGCTGCTGATTATCACGCTCGCCATCAGCATTCACCTGATTGTGCGCTACCGCGAACTGCATGCGGATGATCCGGAGGGCGAGCTGCACACGCGGGTACGCGATGCGATGCGCCTGATGGCCGTGCCCTGCTTCTACACGGGTATCACCACGATCGTTGCGTTTATGTCGTTGGTGGTGTCGGGCATCCAGCCGGTGATCGATTTTGGCTGGATGATGACCGTGGGCATTGCCGTTGCACTGTTACTTTCGTTTGTGATTGTGCCCTGCCTGATGCTGGTCTGGCCCCGGGGCCGTCCGCACCGGCACAGCGGCCGCGACCCGGCGCTTACCGGCTATTTCGCCACACTCACCGATCGCTACGGGCGCTTTATTTTGGTGGTGACGCTGGCGCTGGTGGCGCTCACGGCCTGGGGTATCAGCCGCCTGCAGGTAGAGAATCGCTTCATCGATTATTTCCATGAGTCCACGGAGATCTACCAGGGCATGGAACTGCTGGATTCCCAGCTTGGCGGCACCATTCCGCTGGACATTCTTGTGACACCGCCGGCCCAGGATGAACCCCTGCCGGGTCTTGAAGAACTGGACAACGCTGCCGACGCCCCGCCGGTGGCGGAGGACGACCCGTTCCTCGAGGATTTCGGTGGCGGCTCCGCGGGCGAGGGCCAGGAGTGGGACGATGAGTTTGACGACGGCTTCGATGCCTTCGCCAGTGATGGCGACGACTTCCAGCCCAGCTACTGGTTCAGCCTGGCGGGCATGCGCAAGATCGATGAATTGCACAACTATGTGGATTCGCTCCCGCAAACGGGCAAGGTACTGTCGCTCTCCACCGTGTTTGCGGTGGTGAAGAACGTTATGGGCGAAGACATTGGCGGGGTGGAACTGGCGCTGGTGCAGAAGAGCCTGCCGGAAGATATGCAGGAGATGATGGTCGAGCCCTATTTCTCGCAGGAGCGGGAGCAGGCCAGATTGACCGTGCGCGTTATGGAAACCAGCAAGGATCTGCGGCGCGACGAATTTCTGCAGGATCTAAAAGCGCACATCATCAACGAACTGGATTATGCACCCGATCAGGTGCAGTTCACCGGTATGCTGGTGCTCTACAACAATGTGCTACAGAGCCTGTTCCGCTCACAGATACTCACGCTCGGCGCGGTGTTTGGCGCCATTCTGCTGATGTTCCTGATGCTGTTCCGCTCGCTGCCGCTGGCGCTGATCGCGCTGGCGCCCAATCTGCTCGCCGCCGGCCTGGTGCTGGGCGTGATGGGGCTGATCGGTATTCCCCTGGATATCATGACAATCACCATCGCGGCGATTGTGGTGGGCATCGGCGTGGACGACTGCATCCACTACGTGCATCGCTACCTGCGGGAATTCCCCCGGGACAGGAACTATCGTGCCACCATGTATCGCTGTCACAACAGTATTGGTCGCGCGATGTACTACACCACGCTCACGGTGGTGATCGGCTTCTGCACGCTCACGCTGTCCAACTTCAACCCGAGTATTTACTTCGGCCTGCTCACGGTGCTGGCGATGGTGGCCGCAGTGCTGGGCGCACTGTTGCTGATGCCCTGGCTTATTCTGGTGTTCAAGCCGCTGGGGCCGGAGGAAAATGCCTGATCCATCCGCCGCGATTCTGGCCGCGCGTACTTGCCATGGATTAAGATGGCGGCCTGACAGTGCAAATGCGAGGAAATTGTGGAGTGCAGAGAGCAGTGCGGCGCCTGTTGTATAGCGCCGGCCATCGTGCAACCGTTTTACGGCATGCCGGGCGGAAAGCCCGCCGGTGAGCGCTGCGTACACCTGACGCCGGACCTGCGCTGCGGGTTGTTTGGCGACGCGCGACGTCCCCTTGCCTGCAGCAGTTTTCTGCCCGAAGCGGAATTCTGCGGCAGCACGCGCAACGAGGCGCTGGACATTCTTGCACGGATCGAGCATTCGACAGACCCGGTAAGCGCTTCAGGACGCTGCAATCCATGACCGAGATGCCGCTGTTTCCCCTCTCCGCCGTACTGGTGCCCCACGGGCGCATGCCGCTGCGCATTTTTGAACAGCGCTACATCGACCTGGTGCGCGATTCGCTGCGCAATGAAACCAGTTTCGGCATGGTATGGATTCGTCATGGCTCGGAGGTGGCCGAGCGCGGCCGCGCCGCACCGGAGTTGGGCAATCATGGCACCAGCGCTCGCATCGTCGACTGGGACCAGCTACCCGATGGGCTGTTGGGC
>TARA_R110000823_G_scaffold208829_1_pt1 | contig 13522 bp, 4 predicted proteins | sample TARA_R110000823 | Tara Oceans TARA_R110000823 (sample SAMEA4397722) | marine metagenome | biome: Polar Biome; feature: [DCM] deep chlorophyll maximum layer (ENVO:01000326); material: water (ENVO:00002006), including particulate matter (ENVO:01000060) such as... | depth 20 m | reverse complement strand
GTAAACCCCGATGGAGCCTCCGGCTGATGATTCTACATCAATCAAAGCTGAGAAATCAGTGCCTTGATCTATTACAATATTTGCTTTAATTGCCATGATTTTCTATTCTTCCTTAATGTATGCTACTTGTATTTATAAATAATAAGAACAGAGCCCTTAACAACATTGGATTTAAAATGACCACAAAATACTTAAAGTTCGGCCTTAGAGCAGACAAAAATTTATCGGATTTAACCAACCCAGACGAAGCATTAGGCAACGTTCTAGATGACATATCCGCAGCGGTGAATGAGGATGGTCTCAAAACTGGATTTACAACAACTGACATTTCTCCACTGCAGGGTCTACGTAACACCGGCCTAGCAGACAATGTTAATGATCTTGGGCAAGCAGAAGATTTGCTGAGTCTCAAGGGCAGTCTAGTAGAATTCACTGTAGCCTCAGGAACAAGCATCACGTTACCTCCTGTAGTTTTAAGCTTTACTGCGGATGATTTTGCTGTTGATATCACTACTAATACTATTACTACTGATAGACCCGTTGATACCGGCACACTAGTAACATATGAGACGCCTGGCAGTGTTTCGGCAATTGGCGGTCTAGTAGATGATGGAGTGTATTATGCTCGTAACTTAGGCGGAACAGTGATATCTCTATATGAGACATCTGCTCAAGCGATTGAAGGTGGAGTTGTTGGTCTAAAGGTTCTTACAAGTATATCGACTGGCACACACACTCTTACCGGAGCGACTGTTACGGTAGCTCCAGGAACTCTGATAGAAGTTGAGCCCAGAACAACTTTACAAGATAATATCAATAATGCTAGATCAGTGTTAGGTAGTCCTCCATGGATAAACGGAGGTGATGGTCCTATAGCACGTTTTGTGTCTTCCGATAGAATTAACCAGACAATATCAGCAAATACTACCGGAAACAGCAATACTGTCGTAATAGGTTCGTTGGGCACAAATCTATTCTCTACTGCTATAGATCAAAACTATAATGAAATGATATATCCAGTTGATTTTTGGAACGATGGAGTATTCGAATTTCAAGCTAAGATGCATCCCTCTATGGCAAACACTTATGGTCTCGTTCAATGGACAGGATTCTTATCGGAAGACTACAATCAGGAGTGGGAGTCTACTGGACTATTCATGATAGAAGAAGATGCTGTTGGTGACCCTAGCACAGAAAACTGGACCACACTTAAAAGCGTATTCAATTTTAGCCAAACTATAACCGGTCTTGTTTTAACAAATGATGGCTCTAAAACAACTGTAGATTTAACTAACGCATCGCCTTCTGGCGAGAAATATGTGTGTACAGAGATGATAGCGTACACTGGCAGTTATAACGCCAGCAACTATACCACTGCAAAAAATGCAAACCAAAAAGTCGAATCTGTTAATATGGCCAACAAGTCTTGCGTGATAGACGGAGTACTTACCGGCACATCATTAACGTTTGATCACGTAGGCGGTAAAGACATGGTCGAATCGCCCGTGTATTTTACGCCGCAGAAAAGAGGTAATAAAATTAAAGTCCGATACACTGTGTGGTATCCGGATCCAGGCAATAACTCTAACTATGAAACCAAACACTTCGGAGAAGCATCAGATAATTCTGATAAACTACCTTTCACTAGATTATACTCTACGTATGATAGAAATCAAGTTTTTGGAAATTACACTTACAAGTTTTTTAATGATAATAAATCTAGTCCTTTGAGTCAATTATCTACTAGTCCGATTAGAGTCAATGCGACTCTATCGATGCCCTATAATATTCCACAAACACATAGCGATACGTTAGTTGCCGCTAGTGGGTCGGCCGTGACAATGAAAACTGTGACAGTGCTTGACACGTATGGTAAAATTGAAGCTTCTGATTGGACTGGGTGCTCAGTTGGCGATTGGCTTACATTCTTAGTAAGTAACAATTACTACACCTATCAGATATCCGAAATATCTGGCACCATTGCTTACGTAAAAGATACTATCGATGCAGTAGTATCGGTGGGCTCAACATTCAGTACTATGATATGGAAAAATTTAGGACTGGTTGGATTGTATAAGCTAAGTTCCTCGGGTGGCACTCAAGGGTCTATATATCCTATGGCAGGAGATGTGAGACCTACATCCAAGGTATATGAAGACATGCTACTCTTTGGAATTAATAATGATGGCACTTCCAGCGGTAACACAAGAAGACGTATTATTTCTTCTACTATAGGTAACCCACATAACATAACAGTATCTGGAGGTAATCTTCCTACTGCGGCCGGAGGAACAATATGCGCTGTTTATGCTAGTCGTGGATTAGATGATAAGTCTTCGGTTCTAGCGTGTGCAGGAGTTTACGGTAGAGAAGTTGCATCGACTACATCTAGTGGCAATTCAGTCGTGTTGACAACTACTGTAGGAGTTTCACAAAATGACTTTGTACAGTTTGATGGCAGAGCTAAAGATGTAAGTGGAAATTATATCGGAAGTCCACCAATTATTACTTACGGCACAACTGTTGCTTCTGTTGTTAATGCAACTACTATCACACTTTCAGCTCCCGTCAATGGTGCGTTAAATGCTGCCTCAACATTAGTCTTTATTAAAGCCGCTAATGCTCCTAGTCCAAGCAGTACAAACAAAGAGTTCTGTATTATTCCTCTGAATACTGCACCGCCATTTGCAGGCACTACTCTAGGTCTTGCTACACCTTCTTCTAATGCAAATTTAGAAGTAGAGGGACTAGCATTTGGCAATATAGCGGTAACTTTACCAACTGCTAATATTATTACCTCATCAGCCTCGCAAGCCCCTAAGTATTTTCCTATAGAGACTAGTGCTGGTACTACATATAAGGCGCTGATAGCATCTTAAGGCGCTAGAAGCAAAAAGTAAGTCTCGCCGTTTACCACTATAGGCAATTTGTGTGTAGCAGTTGAAACTGCGATTTCGCTTCCTGATGCTAGAGTGACGATTAGGGTTGCACTGCTTCCGCTTTCGGTAACACACTCAAAGTTTGGAGTATTGCCACTGACTGGATCAAAAAATAAAGTATTTGCTTGAGCGGCATTTTCATCTGTGTGCAATGCGCCATTAGCGGTGCTAGTAGCAACTTGAGTCCATGGGTTAGACGAATCGCTGAATGCTCGTACTGGAGCAACACTAGGAGCTGAAGCATCTACGATGAATAGTCCAGGAGAGGTATCACTTGGCTCGGTAGTGGACGTTGCCGTGCTGGAAATTATCGTAATAGCGCCACTAAACTTGACAGCAGTGCTGAATGTGCTTAACTCATAGTTTCTGGGAGTTCTCGATCTCTTATAATAAAATAGGGCTGCCTGCTCTTCAATGTATTGTGTTTGTGCGTTGGCAGAGAAGGAGTTGAACACGTCTCCACCTGAACTTCCTATTCCACCCGCTCCGTCTTGTGCCGAAGGGCTAGTCACTAGGCGCTTTACGCTTAAGTTAGCGAGATTCTCACGGCTCACGAAGTTGCTTCTTCGCAATGTGCCTGATGGATTTACTGTTGATCCTCCAGCATTCTTTACTTGAAATTTATCAATACCGTTAGAGTTGAAAACTTCATAAACAAAACTACTTGCTCCAGCAAAACCAGATCCGGCTATAGAAACTTTCGTTCCGTCAGAGAAGGCAACTTTACCCTCTCCAGTGACAGTCACAGTCCCACCAGTTTGAGTATAGTCTGCGCCCAGAAGTTTAGATATACCTTGACTATTGCCGTCGAATAGTAGAATATCATTTGTGACAGTACCACCGCCCAAGTTATCTAAGATGCCTCTGTCTAAGGAAGCATTCTTACTTTCTTGAAAGTTTAATGTTCTTACAAATCCTTGTGCCATATTTTTTCCTTATATTGCAATAGTCCAGCGCTGTTCTAAGAAGGTCAGTCTATCCGCAGTTATTCCATCTGTGCCGTCATTGTTTATGTTCTGCCTAGTGAGACCGGTAGTAACGTTACCCAATAAATTGACAGATACTCCTCTTCTAGGATTAAGAGCATAGTTCTCAAAGAGGTCGTTAATTATATCTGTTCCTGCTGATGAATTTAGGCTATTGTTACTCAGGTCTATAGTGGAGAGTGATGTATTATATTTTAAAGACCCGCTAATATATCCAGTGAGATTGTTATTGTATATTAAAAACCTTTGTAACCTAGTACACCCAGATAGATCTGGAACATTTCCACTAAGATTGTTGTAGTGCAATTCCAGAATCCTCAAATATGGTGTAGTTAGCGCAGGAACTTGCCCCGAAAACGAATTTCCATAAGCGTAAATAGTATCCCATGAGTTACCCGTGTATCCTGGGATAGTTCCACTGAAGTTGCAATTACTGCATCTAAAATATGAAATACTTTGAGAATTCGAGAAAGTCGGTATTGGACCATTTAAGTTAGTGCCATGAAAATACACTGTACGTAATTTGGTATTAAAGCTAAAGTCTGGTAATAGACCTGCTATGTTACCATTATTATATACATACAAATTCACTAAGTCTGGAGTTGACACAAAAACTTCTCCATTTGCGCTAGAGGCTGTTGTACCAAAGAAATCGCTTGTAACGTGACTCGACCAGCCGGCGTAAAAACTTTGCAACTTTTCTGTTCCCGAAAAACTACTGTCGATCAGGCTACCACTGAGGTTTGTAAGTCGAATATCTAAGGAAGTCAAGTTCGTTAAACCACCAAAGAGACCGCCTATGTTTCCTGTAACATTAGAATATAAAAAGCGAAGATATGTAAGATTGGCACAACCATTAAATTTAGTGCCAATAGCATTTCCAGGCGAAGCTATTGATCTGTTGTGATATTGATCATAGTACTTTAGAGAAGTCCTGTTATTCATGTTTATAACGTTATGATTGTTACCATGAGAGATGAATCGAGTTATAACTTGACTGTCTAATGTAATATCTCCACCACCCTCTTTTGTCGCAACCCCAGTCCAGTAAAGAGTAAGATTGTTTAGTTTTAGGCTAGTGCATACTCCATTGGCTAATTGAGAGTAAGGTTGATGAGATATGTAGTAATTAACAATTCCTTTATTGGCGCTCGTGTTTGTATGGGTTTTAGGAGTTACTGTGCCTCCAGTCATAGCTCTTCGTGCGTTTCGAGCATATAGAGAATCAAAATTTAAGACAGTTAGTTCTGTGTAATCCAGTAGATCAATGGTTGTACCATCTGAAAAACATCCGTTCATTGTCAAACTTTTTAGAGTTGTGGGCAAAGTGTTCAACTGATGAGTAGCTACGATTTGGGCACCGCTATCGTCTCTAGCTCGTGATAGATTATTTTTTGATATGTCTATGTACTGTAGAACTGGAGCTAATCCACCAGGAGTTAACGCACCATCTTTGGTTGAAGCATCTGATCTAAAGCTAGGCAAAACATATAAGTCATTAGATGATATGTTCAATCTTACCAATGCTGGCAGTTTAGAAGTTGTCCAGCTTGTCAAATTTAAACTTGTCGTGCCTAAGTTTAATATTTTAGACGGATCATAGTAGAACTGCACCTTTCTTGATCTACTAGAGCTATCTCTGAAAGGCCAAACTGACGGAGAGGCTGCTGAGCCTACACCACGATTACCTGGATTTGCGATAGTGCCGTCTCCAGAGTTGTATGTTGATCCGTTATCATTGTTGACTATTCTCCAAGTTGCAGGCACTTGTGAATTGGTTGCTCCAGTATCAGGATGGGTGTCGTTGACAGGAGTTACTCCGTGATATAGATTCGCATTACGAAAGAACCCTTCAAGTTCCATCGGTATGCCTTTCATTGCTAAGAACTTCTGATCTGAATTATTAACTTTAATTGTTAATGTGTGAGTGGGAATTTCTGACCGGAACAATTTAACTACAGGAGCAGACGTTGACTTCAATGATGACAACTGTATCTTATCGCCGGTAACTTTAATCTCACCGCCATACAGTATTGTGTTGCCAATACTAGACCAAGATGATACACGTGATGTAGATATGTCTGCGCTCTGTGATTCAGTAGACGTCCCATATTGGGCAAAATCTAAATAATTATACTTGATTGCGGAAGCTCTTACTTGATCATCATATTCGATATTATAGGCTTGAGGTACTTGAATGTCACTTAAACTATTTAGCTGCCCTGCCATGGTTTCAGAAGCTTCTCCTAAAGCATATAGTGCTTTCTTCTGATCATCTACCAGACCTGCGAGGGTTTTCATTTCATTTCTGACTACTCCTAAAGCATTGACTCCTGAAATCAATGCCAGATCTCTCTGATCTAGCCCTAAGTTGATGAGAGACTGCGACTTGTTGTCAACATCATTCATCGCTTTCTGTACGTTTAAGCCTCTATAGATAGTCATTACTGTTCCTTCATCGTGAGAGTCATTTCTATATCGCCTACTGAGGTACCATCAACCGCAGAAGCATTAAAGAACGTTGCCTTATTATTTAGCAAGCCTCTAGCTATTCCCTTCCTATCTCTACCAAATATATTAGATAGATCGAACTGAGCAGGCACATTAGAAGGAATGTAAAAAGAATATAGATTAATTCCTGGTCTAAGAGGATTCAAGGTCTGTGTATCAAATCTGAGGCTAGACTGCTTATCGATAGGGTTGAATGCTGAAGGAGAGAATATAGAACTAGACAATCCACTGATTGCGTCACCGCTGTTGACTACAGTCAAATTTGGACACTCGTCTCCTTTAATCCAAACTGGAGTCTTTACTTGTACACTGTCTTGTGTAATCTCTTCTACCACAATGCCGTTAAGAACCGCACTGTCGTGCATCGCTACAGTAAGATATAGTGGCTGTGCATTAAACTTCATTGCTTTAGATACGCTGAATTGAGGTGCAGTAAATCTAGTGTCTAATTGCCAATCATCCGTAATCGTTATAGTTTTTGTCTGAACACTAGTTATTGTTCTGCTTCCTCCAAAGGTAGTAGGATCTTGATCTACATACACAAAGGTTTTATTAGTGGTAGGATCTACAGCGGGTTTAGTGGTATAATATATTCCTAGTCCTACTCCATTAACTCCTAACTCTGATGAGCCTGCTATAACATTGCCGGCATTATCTACAGGAAACATACTCGCATCAGGAGAACCATCATTAGTCGTGAATGTGATTTTATATTGACTTGCAAAATTTCCTGTACCCTGTTCTGTCGATGTGACAGGATAATCGTTGAGTCGCACCTCTCCCTTAACAGCAGATATTTGTCCGGCATCTGCGCCTGATGGACTAGGAAGTCTAACGTCAACATCGAATCTTTGTCCATATGATGGATCCCACTCGCCCGTCTCTGCTTTAGTCGAATAATCAATTGCTGTGCCTGTCTGTGAGCCAATCACAGATACAACATCTGCAAAGTTGAAAGGCGCCGTGCTTGAATCGTCTTTGTAAAACTTGAGTTTATTGTTGTCAGTGCCGTCTACGAATCCTAAATCTGAACCTATACATATGGCATATTCTGCAAAATGTTTACCACCGTATGCTCTCGCATTTGGATTTAGCCAATGCACTTTAAATGTGTTAGCTTGTATAGGAACTGTGGATGTAGCCACAGTGTGAAAATTTGTAATCTTACCAGTAAACGTTGGCGAAGTAGAGGTGTCTAGTACTGTTCCGTCTGCCTTTAAGCCTTTAGTTATCGCTTGAGACGAAGTGCTAGTGTATGAATCAAGCTTTCTAGAAATATCTGTTTCCGCTCTTAGTAAACTATCATAGTCATAGTTCACATATGCGTTGTAGACTCCATCTGCTATTATTTTGCCATTATCATCCTCAAGACCTAGACTAACCTTTTTTGCTGTTCCTGATCCTATTCCAACGGCAGCTGCCATAAAGTAACTTCCAACAGAATATGTCGTGTTTGATGTCCCAGCCGCAGTGTTCCATTGTGCTTGAGTGGTATTGCCCAAACTTATTATTTTATATCTCGTGCCTATGGCAAAACTTCCAGCAGATATAGTTGGTGCGTTTGATCCATCTAAAATGTCTATACTGCTTCCGTTAGAGGTGAACTTAAAGTCAAAGTTCGTAGACAGGGCGTGATTGCCATTTTGGAGAGACGGAGCATAGCTGTAGTGAACTCCATCTGGAGAGCCTTCTATAACTTCAACATCTACTCTAGTCGCTATATCGCTGGTTACAGATAGCGTTGATGGGTAGGCTTTCTTGAAGTTCGGTATACCTATTCCATCACTATTTCGTATAACTTGTTTAGGTAAAACACCTAGTATAGGAGTCTTCTGAGTAAACTGTTTAGTATCTGACGTGATCGAAGATAGATTAATTGTGCCCTCATCACCTCCATCAACATAGTAACTACTTCCGTACTTGTATAGAAAAATTGGGTATTTCATGCCAGACGTGTCAGCGGCGTATATAAGATACTTAAACTTAAAGTCTGGATTATTTAACACTGGCTTTCCTAATCCATTCTCGATCACAAAAGTGTGCATCAGTATCCAACGTGCTTCTCCTACAGATGCGGGAGCATATGCGTAGAACTTTGCGCCAATTGCGCCATACCAAGAGAACTCGATCTTATACATCGTTACATCTTCAAAGGACAAAATGTATCCAGACCTTCCGTTACCCAACATACTGTCGCCGTTAAACTTCGTTCTAGGTATTATCGTTTCCCATAGGGCTGGACCAGTACCCACTCCTTTAGGTTTAATCGGTGCTTGACTTTGATCTTCAGCGGCTAAACCTTGTCTAACTAGAAGTGCGTCTGGCATTGGAATAGTACTTCGTCTAATTATGTTGAACTCTGATCCACGTAACTGAAACATATATTCGTCTGTATCGTTTGAACATCCCCATTCTATAAAGTTGGCATTTGAAGACGTGTCTGTCTGCTGTCTAACACCAAATGTGAATCCACTCGCTCTGCCTGGTTGATAGCGAAAGGTTTTTTGACTTTCCAGTATTGCAAATTTTTCATCCGCAGAACTTCCACCAGGTCTACTTTCATCTTGAAGAAACAGCCGTATAGATTCATACTCTGTCGTCTTAGTGAAGCCGCCACCGATGTCTGGAAAAATCGCATCATTATCAATAATTCTTCCGAAGAAGTACGTCCATCGTTCTATTTGATTACAGGAATCTTTAAAGTCGCTGCCGTACTCTATATCGTGAAAGTTGCCATTGCCGTTAAAAACTCTAGCAACGGTATTGAAAGAACCTAGAGTTCCTGTTGGAACTGTATTACCCGTTGCATCAACAACTTCAATATTCGAATTTAAAAAATTGTTATCAGCGAATACTGGATTTATCGAATAAAAGCGATTGTGTAGATATCTGCCCACAGCAATGAAGTTGATGTACTTTTGCATCGTTGTTGTCGGTGCTTGCAAATTTTCTGCTATTGTGCTTCCAGGAAAACCGTATTGTGAAGGAAAGGACCTCAGATACAGAGCCTGTTCTTCAGATCCTTCATTGAACGTTGGATTTGATCTTGCACCATAGATTGGGTTTTCTTTATTGTACCACTCTGAAGGATAGGTTGTGCCAGAAAAGGTGTAATAGTTCCAGTTATCTTCATCGAGTCCATATGTAGAGACATCTGAGAATAAGCTCAGTTGCTCCTCTGCTCTAGGCACACCTAAAAGAGAGCTACTAACTTCCGACGTTTCATTGAACTGTTCTTCAATTGGCACACTGATAACAGGATCATTATCAAAATTATTAGCATATATGCTCGTTGCGCCAGCTGAGGTCGAGAATGACCCTAGCGTAGCTTCGTCTTCAGTTATTACGGGATTACCAGCCGCATCGTAGAGCAAGTTGCCCTCGATGTCTATTAACTGAGTAAACTGCTTCGTAACTGGAGCTGGTACTTTATCCAGTCCAATTTTTATCTGCTTTGGCATGAGTTACTGCTCTTCCCACGTACAACCTATGCTTACTTGATCTGCGGCGTCCCCTGCTGGTGTGTCAGAGTCTACTGTAAAATAAAGACTGTCTGCTTGATCTGTCAGAGGGAATGATAGATACTCTTTATTGTAATCAAAATAAGGACTTAGGTCAAGTTGTTCTGTTCCCTGTTGTAAGTATATAGTCGCTACGTTAATCCCTGTTCCAGGTATAGGAACAACTGTGTTATCTGCAATCTTGACTGAACTCAATCCTTCTTTCTCTGATGTCGATTTGGTCACAACATTTTGAGCAATTATGTCGCCGTCTGCTTCAAATCTTAAGTCTGGTAAAAACAATCCGGCTTTAAGTACTACCTCTGCATTAAATGATTCTAATATCTCGAAATAATAACTATCTGCGTCTTTGTAGAGTCTACCAAATACTGTAACATCGTCAACTGCAACTCTTGCCTGAAACCAACCATATAGACTCTCTGCATTGTCCATGAATGTACCCGCACCGCCACCCTCTGTAACTGCAAGAGGAAGATTGGCAGCAGTTATAGTATATTCTGCCGAAAGTGTTAGTGTTGATGTGTATTCAACGGCTGTCTGAAAAAGAGGAGTCTTCTTAAATCTCAATCGAATGGGATTACCACCTGAACCGGTACTTAAGTTAGCTGTTGAAAGCTTAGTAGGATAAACCTGAACCCTGTTACGCACAGCATTCGACTCTCGGGTGCTTAGAATAACTTTCTTAGTCTCTAAACCGAAAGTAGAGTTTGCACGATCTACGAGCAACTTAATACCTGTCGTTGAAGAAGGTGATGAAGACAAGTAAATATGAGTTGAATCTGCCCAGACCACGTTGATATTTTGATCTGTTCTATTGGAAGTTTTAACTCTTGCGCCCATAAAGAATCTAGTATCGACCGTGCCGGATCCGCCATTCGCTGAAGTCCAAAGAGCATTGCTGTCGCTAGGATTACCAGTTGCGAGAGACGTGGAGTTGATTGCGATTTTATTTCCGCTTGAAACACTACCGTTTGCAATGCTCCACTGTTTACCATATGCTGATGCGGTATCTTCGTTATTGTGACTGTAAAGTCTAACCGTACCTCTATCTCCACCATCGATATAGTATGAAGCACCATATTTTACGATAGAGTGTGCGTCTGCACCATATCCTCTGTCTGTGAAGTTAACATCTTCTCCATCTCCTAGAGACTTAGCGTCACCTCCACCATATGTCGTATACGTGATGGGGAGTGTCGCATTACCCAAAGAGGCAATCTTCAACTGATTCGATGCACGAAGGTGATGTACTCTTACCCATCTTGCTTCGCCGTTAGCTACTGGAACATATGCTAAGAACAGTGCACCAACAGCTCCGTACCACGAGAACTCGATCTTGAGCATGGTAACTTTAGTAAAGTCAAAGTTATATAAACTATCTGTATACTGAGGTACCAAATTTGGAGAGGTTCCGGTTGTATATCTCTGACCAGGTCTTGCAATACCATTCTCGCCTGTTGCGAGATCGCTGTACTCTCTAAGTCCAGCTGTGCCAGCTGTAGTATTTTTTCCGTCTAACGTGTCATGGCTGAATCGTGATCTAGGAACACGATAATCATAAACACCGTAAAACTCTGGCTTAACGTTATTTTTAATCCAGTTGATGTATTCTGGAATAAAGTTTACACTATCGATCTGATCGCATATTAGGCTAAGACCTCTTACATCTAGAGAAAGGTCTAGTGCCGAGTTTATGTAACCAACTTTCAGAGAAGATGCATCGTCTGTACCTAGGTTCTGATCGTCAGCGTACATGTATGGGAACACCATTCCACGTGGGAATTTAATATCACTAGCGTCATTTAAAGTGACTGCAGGCTGAAATTTATTCCAGTATCCTGCCGCTGAAGGTTGATAAGCTTTAGGGAAGATAAACGGAACTACTGTCTCGACATACATCGCACCTGCCGCTGTTGCTTGTGCGACTGTGAGTGTTTGTGCTATGCCTGCCTCATCTTGTAACGTAAACTCATTACCCTTAGGACCATACACTTTAACAACTTGGTATACTGTACCAGATACTAGTGTGCCTCTAGTGGCTTCAGAGTTAGCAAAATATAGTTTAATATGTTGACCAAAGGTAACATGGCCTTTAGATATCTTAAAGGAGTTAGGTGTACCCAGATTAGCTCCTGCGTCTGATCCAATGGCTACAGTGACAATTTTTTCAGCAGTTTTAAGGAGAGTTGCATCGAATACTGCGGCGTGAGTGACGATAAGACCGTCACGTAAAGCAACTAAGTTGCCCGCAAATCCCTTGTCGCCTAATTCCATGCTTTGTTGGTTCTCAGTAGTGAAGTTACTGATAACTCTGTCTGCAAGAATTACAAGCTTTTTGTATTCTGCTGTTGTTGTGCCAAAGCCATATGCTACTAAATCTGTTTTAATCTTATCTCTAAGGTGCGTGTGTCTTTCGATCTCTGCTAAAACACCGCTGGCGTTAGTCTGTGAATAGATAGACATGCCAAAACCGTCTGTGCCATTGCCTGTATTTTGACCCTCTCTTCCACCCTTAAAGTACATAGTCATGTTGTACTTTGTCTCAGCATCACCTCCACCAGATATGTCATTTGAGTATCCATCGATGATGTATCCGACATCTCTTTGGCATTTGTATTTGATATCAGTAGCAGTGATTGGATCTAAGCCTCTGGCCGCAAGCTGTGCCGCGGTTGGAGTTGCGTAAATTATAGCTTTATTCGTGGCCGTTGACGCAGAGACAACGTATGACCAATAATGACCTTTAACTGTCATGACCGTCTCAAGCTTATTTCTTGTTCCGTATTCGGAAGTGGTAGGTACAGAAGGTACTAGTACTCCGGATCCGTTATTACGGTTAAATGCTGTTTGGGTAATAGCAGTAAGTGCCGTGATCTTAGTATCGCCTGCGGAAGTAATTCCAGCATATCCATCTAGAACAATTTTAAGTTGTGCGTGAATAGCTTTCTCAAATGTAGCAATCTGTGGGAATAGACCAGTAGCATAGTTGCTAATGTTTATATTGGTGTGAGCCGTTCCGCCATATTCCATATCTAATAGGTAATTGTCAATCCAGTAATCTAAATCACGCTTACACTTAATTTCAACTTGTGCGGCAGTGATGTCTGGTGTTGCGGATGTTGTGCCATCAGAGAAATTAGTATTGCCAGTAACAGTGTTAATTGCTAACGCTAGGTCTTTATAGAACCGTTCGGCGGCAGTGCCTGTAGATGAAGTATAGCTTCCGCTTGTTATAATGACTCCGTTCACGACAGTTCCATTAGAGTGCTGACTACTAACTGTTACGCTAGTACCAGCACTCACTGCATATGCCGCTGATGCGGCTGCGAGTGCGGTATTGACAATAGCGAATCTATTATCTGTGATAGTCTTTCTATCTTTTACTAGGAGCGTACTCTCTTCAACAGTCTCTTTTTGTCCTTGTCCGATTATTCTAAAATCATCATTCTGCGTTAAGCTGATCGTGCTGATCGGATTACCGCCTTTAAGAGGTTGTCCCACTAAACCAGTCGGAGAAGCTGGAGCTTTAATCATTGATTGTGAGCGTCTTACTACACAGAAGTTA
>TARA_R110000823_G_scaffold74691_1_pt1 | contig 13546 bp, 15 predicted proteins | sample TARA_R110000823 | Tara Oceans TARA_R110000823 (sample SAMEA4397722) | marine metagenome | biome: Polar Biome; feature: [DCM] deep chlorophyll maximum layer (ENVO:01000326); material: water (ENVO:00002006), including particulate matter (ENVO:01000060) such as... | depth 20 m | reverse complement strand
ATAAACTATTCGATAAACAAGGTTCAAGTATGTGATCATCTATTTAGACTTGTTGTAATATAATGCTATAAAGAATTAAATGATATAATTCTACTTGCTTATAGTTTGTGTACTAAAAGCTGTGGTTAGACCTATGAAGCATCATTACTTTATCGAATAAATAACAAATCTATTCATTAGTTGAACAACTTGGTAACATCATAGCCATAGTTAATGTAGATGTTGCACAGAATACATTTAAAACAACAGGACTTGATGTTGCAAATGATAATAATGTTAATGTTAAGAATGTCATAGTACATACTAGACACATAAACATTGCTGAGGTAAAGAATGATTTCTTCATAATGTATAGTTTAAGTTTAAGTTTATCTTTTGAATTTTGGACTACTTTATCTAATGAATAACAACTAAAAATACTCTCAGTAAGAGAGCATTTTTAGTATAGCCGAACCGTCTTTGGTAGTGTAGGCGACACCGTCTTCGCCAACCATGTCGACAAGTGTGTAGCCATCAGGTATCTCGAATGTGTCACCCTCGTTGTAGTCAGCACAAGCTTGTCTTGGTACGTAGACAGGTGTAGTTTCGAATACGAATGGATTTTTCTTAACTAGAATTAACGCAGACTTCTCGCCTTTGTTGCTGTGGAATGTTGCAGTTGCCATAATATAAATTTTAAATTTGAGAGGGGCAGTATTACCCCGCTCAAGTTTTAGCTAGGGTCGTTGCTTTTGCTGGTCTCCATTTAAACACGCACAAAAAATATTATAAAAAAAATATTATAAAAATATTATGCTATGACTATACTTGTTACAGTTACTGCTGCAGGAGTACCTGCTCCATTAAGAATGCCATTAGGAAACGGAGTAGCAATTTGATTTATAGTATTTACATATTTACTCTGAGGACTTGTATTAGGATTATGTGACTGTGCTATTTCATTTGCTAAGAAGTTAGACACGTCATTATTATTTGCTGCCATAGCCGCATTTAATGTTAGCGTTGCAGTTCTTCCTCCTTTATACCAGATCTTAACAGTTGATGTAGAAGCCATGTCTACACCCACTACATCTTTAGTACTTAGTAGAGATCTTGCAGAGGATGCTGTTAAATAAATGCTTAAAAATTTTTCTTCCATGATATTGATTATAAGTTATTAAAGTATAAAGATAAGTAAAATGTATAACCTAAAGGTTTTACCTTATATTAAAATTACTGTTATGTTTGTGATAGTAATTATAGCTAACTGCCTGGCGTTAAAGATATTGTAAAAAAACGTACTGTTACGTTTGGTTGGCTAATACTATCACGTTTGTAACAGTACTGACCTAACACCGTCTGATAGTCTGACTATCATGTTTGTAACAGTAAGCCCTGTAAACTATTTTAATTATGCAAGAAAAATAATAATTTTTTTTATTTTGTAAATCTTATACATAAATATTTATATATTTGTTGCTATAGTTATGAAGCTATCCAGTGTTTTTATTTCTTGTTATACCTGGTAGCGATTTATTCATAATGTTTAGTTTATAGTGGTTGAACCCTTCTAAGAAATTAGGAGGGTTTTTTTTGCAGTAAAACAAAGGCTTACTATCATTTTTTGATATTATTACTATCATATTTGTAACAGTAACTAAACTTTTTTATATTTGTACTATCAATTATTGATATAAAATTATATATTTGTGATGTTTAAACGAAGAAAAAGAAAAGTGATAACAGTTTATTTAGATACAAAAGAAAGTATTTTACTAAAGTCTAAGGACAGAACTTTCCATGTCTTGTATTATATATTAAGACAGACTGATATGGAAAATCATATTTGGTATGCAGATAAAGTACATAAAGAACGTATCATGAATAAGCTTGAGATATCACCTGTGACATTAGACAAACACATCAGCTCTCTTAAAAAAAGAGGTTTGATACTAACTACTACTGTTAGGGGAAGGTATAGATTAAACATGCAAATTTTTTCAACATAATAAATAATAAATAAGATGGCAAAAGAACAAACAATGGCTACTGAGGTGAAAGGAGAAGAGAACCAAGAAACAGTAACGCCTAATGAAGAGAAAGTTTCTCTAAAAGATTTATCTCCAGAAGAGTATGGAGCTTATAGAAAAATGCAACGTGATGCTTGTGGAGCAGCGATTGACAAGTTATTAACTGAGTATGAAACAGATTTAACTGCAAGAGTAATTGTAGGAGCGGATGCTGTTGTACCTCAAGTGTTTTTAATAGATGCAAGACCAAAAGCTCCAATTCAAGAGTAAAGATCTTTTTTACTTATTTAATAAAGAGGAGTCTTTACAAGATACTATTAAAGAATATTGTATTAAGAAAGATATAATAATAGAAATAAAGTATTTTATAACAGACTCTAATTTTTATACACTAGAAATTAAAATAACATCATGAAAGCAAAACAACAATCAGATCAACTGTTCAGTATTATAGATGCTGTGTTTGATGGAGTAAACAATTCTCAACAGAGACAGGGATCAGGGAAGATGTTTTCCTATGAATTAAAACCTGTAGTAGATCTTAAAGATAAAGACGCTCTTACTCAGTATAACTTTACGGTTAAACTAAGAGAAGCAGGACATCCAGAAAGAGAACTACAAACTATTCCATTTACAAAACCTAAAGACTATGATAAGTTTAAGATGGAGACTCAAGTATTAATGGCAGTGTTGACTATTGTAGCAGAGACTACTTTGTTGCATTGGGATGAGCTGGGTAAATTATTAAACGTAGATACTGAATTACAAGAAGTAGCTAGAAATTCTTAAAATGAAAAAGCATATTATCAACATACCTACAGATGATAAAAGAGTGTACAAACAAATACTTTCTTTTATGAACTTTCTTATGGGAGCTACTCCTCAAGAAAGAGATGTGATTGCGGAACTGATTGTGTTGAACCATGAGTACGCAGCATTGCCTGTAGACAAACGAGCTAAGTTTGTTCTTAGTACTGATATGCGTAAGGAAGTTAGAGAAAAACTAGAAATAGAAGAAAAACAATATAACGGTTTAATCTCTAGACTTAAAAAAATACAATACATGGGCAAGCCTGTGTTGAGCTCAGAAGGAATATTAAATCCTGGTTTGTTATTTAAACCTGATTCAGATGGTTTAGAGATACAGATTAAAATGAGCATGAGTAAACAACCGCTTCACAGAACTCCTAAAAAAGAAGATAAAATAATTCCTATTGAGGAGCCCATTAAAAAGGAGGAACTTAAAAAATCGGGGGTGACAGCACCTCGTAAATTAGCTCCTCCTTCTAATGGAATTGATACTGTAATAGGAAGTAACTATTCTGACGGAGACATTACTATTTTGTAAATGGCAAAGAAACAAAAGATTATACTTAACAACCTAGCCAAAAAACACAACATATCTATAGGACAGGCTGAAGAAATCTTCGGTCTGTTCGTAGATAAAATAGCTACTACTATTTCAGAAGAAGATAAAATGGAAGACGGGTTGTATGTAGCGGATAGATTTAAAACTATTCATATAGATAACTTTGGAAAATTTATTCCTAACTTAAACAAGATAACCTACGCTAATAAATATTTAGAAAAGAAAAAGAATGGACATTAGTATATTTGAAACTAGTTTTTGGACAACTCACCCTGAGATGAGATTTGCTGCTAAGTTAGAAGAGTTTTACAAGCAAGACACTTCTAAAGATAAAAAAGAATCTTCTAGAATTATGTGGGCTATACAAATGTGTGAACAACCTGATTCTAAATTTTACAACAGACCTAATAAGTATGAAGAGATGTCTAAGACATTTCTAAAAAATATTAAAGTTAATTGGAAGAAAATTTCTAATGTAATAGATTCTTATAGAGACACGGCATTGTCAGATGCAGAAAGAGCACTAACTTCTTGGAATATAACTATTAAGATGAGAGATCACGCTATTAAAGAGTTGTACCAGGAACTGCTTCAAGGAGGCACAGCTATGTTAGATACTAAAGCTTTAAAAGATGTAGACTCTATGTTAGCAGCTACTCCTAAAATGTTTGACGACTATAATAAAATTAAAGCTACCTTTGAAGAAGAAAAAGTTCATAGAAAAGGGGCAAGAACATTATCACTCTCAGACGAAGACGCACTATAATGATAATAAACAATTCTAACTTTCTTACAGGAAAAGTTCCTAACCTACACCCTGAGTTAGAATACTATGAACGTCTATCTTATTGGCAAACACAAAAGCGCAGATGTATTGAAGGGTATTGGATATCAGGTAAATGGATGCCTGGCCCGTTATACTACTATGTAAATTTCCATAACATATTATTTGAAGACGATAGTTCTGTTGCACAAGCTTCAGGACTTCCTTGGCTTAGAGACTTAGACTGGGAAATGTTTTACATTTATGAAGAATGTAGAGGATTCTCAGGTTTTTCCAAAGATTTAAAGTATACTTGTGATAGGAAGTACGGTCCTGAAAAAGATTTAGCTATCTTGTTAGGACGTATTACACAAAAAGAAGTAAACACTAGAGTATTTGTAAATGCCAGAGAATACCTAAGACTTAACCACGGAAAAGATTTAGGCAAGCCTCTTTATAAAAATGAAGCCAAGCATTTAATAAGTATCCAATCTCGTGGAGGAGGGAAGTCTTACGGAACATCAGGTTTAATAAATCATAATTATTTATTTGATGGAGCTACAGATTATGACGTATATTTAGAACGTAAAAAAGAAAAAAACTATATTGCCTCGGATACAATAGTAGGAGCTATTGACACTAAATATACAGGGCCTTTAATTAAAAAAGTACTCCATGCATTAGAAATGTTGCCTGGAGGTTATAAGCTTTCTTCAGAAAAGAAACATCCTTCTCCACTATTGGTATCGCATACAGGATCACTTGCTGCCAATAAAGAATACCAATCAAAAACAGGGTCTTTGTTACGACATAGAACCTTTAAAGATAATCCGCTAGCAGCCAATGGTACTAGACCTAACCTAGTTGCTATGGATGAGATTGGTTTTATGTATAACATAAAAGAATCTTGGGCAGCTATAGAAGCAACACAACAATCTAAGCAAAAAAAGAATCTAGTTATTTGGGCCCTAGGTACTGGCGGTCTGGTAGCAGGTAGAGCTGCTTTATATGCAGAATCTATTTTCCGTAATCCACAAGATTATAACTGCTTAGTGTTTGAAGATATATTTGAGAATAGAGGAGAAATAGGATACTTTGTACCTTATACTAAAACTCTTAATGAGTTTAAAGACAAGCCTAATTTTATTACAGACGACAAACGAGCAGATCTTTATATTACACATAGAAGAGATCAAGCTAAAAAATCAGACGATCCTTCTGTATACCAAGGTGAGATTATTAATGGACCTATAATTCCTTCTGAAGCATTCTTAGTTGTAGAAGGTGCGTACTTTCCTACATTGTATTTAAAAAATCACTTAGCAGAAGTAGAAGGAGGAGAGTGTCACAAGTATGTAGACAGTTCTTTTAAAGGAGAGTTAATTTTTGATGAAGAAGGTAAAGTAGATTTTTCTACAATACAAGATGCTAAACCTATAAGAAATTTTCCTTTAAAGAAAAACGATGCTAAAGAAGGTTGTACAGAAGTATGGGTAAAACCACAAAAAAATGAAGAGGGAGTTGTTCCTAGAGGTACATACATAGCAGGGATGGATGTCGTAGATAAAGCTAGAGCTACTACAAGCTCGCTTCCTTCTATAGTAGTAATGAATAGATTTACTAGACAAATTGTTGCAGAGTATACAGGACGTACAGATGACCCTAATGATTTTTATGAGATTTGTAGAAAATTATTATTATATTACAACGCTACAGGAATGTACGAGCAGAATTTACCAGGACTGTTTACATACTTTGAACGTAAGAAATGTTTGTATTTGTTAGCAGATACACCTTATCAATTACGTAACTCAGATACATTTAGGCAAGGCACTAATACTTCTAAAGGTATTAATGCCTCAGAGAAAGTTAATCAAACGGCTAGAGATTTTATTAAATCTTGGTTACTGGAAAAAACTTCTAGTAATTCTGATAAAAGAGTTTTAGAATTAATTTACTCGCCAGCAATGTTGATAGAACTTATTATGTGGAATAGAAGCGGTAACTTTGACCGTGTATCTTCCCTAGGCATGTTGTTGTGGCACGATGCTACAACACAAAGACATATAGAAAAAGAAAAAGTTGCTGTTAAAACGTTCTTAGATAATTCTTATTTTAAAGATATGGGAGTATTAAAATATAAAGAATCTCAGACTGTTTTTGATAACTTTGATAATCCATTTAAACTAGGACATTAAATTTAAATTTTTATATTTAACTTTGTTACTTAAACAAATACTCTCATGGCATACAATTCAAGTGTAAAATTAAATAACATAGTTAGCTTTCCTCGGCAAAAGCTGTCTGACAAACAAAAAACAAAAAAGTGGTTTAAAGAATGCGTAGACTACGCAGAAGAAATTTTATCTTCAGATTATGAGTTAAGAGCTAATTTTAAAAACAAGCAAACTAACTATAGTCTACGTTCTAATATAATTAACCCTAAAGATTTTCAAAGATATATTAATCCTGATAATCTAGATCTAGAAAAACTTCCTGCACAATTTCAACATATAGGAATAGAAAATTCTAAAATTAATCTTTTACTAGGAGAGTATTCTAAAAGAAGAAAAGAATATCGTGCATACTTATCTGCTAATGATAAAGAAGGTATCTCTCGAAAAGAAAAAGAGATAAAAAAACAGATGGACGAAGTAATTGTAGGGATTATTAAAGGAGAAGCTCAATCAGAAGAAGATGTTCAAAGACTTTTAAAAGAACAAGCAGACTATGCTAGTTATGATTTTCAAGACATTGCTGAAATTACAGCTAATAGAATTCTTAAAAGAGAATATAAAGAACAAGATTTAGATTTTTTATTTCTACGTACATTTGAAGACTTACTTGTTGCAGGAGAAGAAATAGTATACTGTGGAGTAATGGGAGGAGAGCCTGTTATGAGAAGAGTTAATCCTTTAAATCTTTACACATTAGGAGGAAGTTCTATGTATATAGAAGATTCTGATGTAATTGTGTGGTACGATTATTTATCTACTGGGCAAGTTATTGATGATTTTTGGGACGAGCTTACACCTAAAGATGTAGAGTTTTTAGAAACAGGTACTAATACTAACTCAGACGCTTCTACAGCAATAGGACTTAATAGAGACTTTGCTATAAACGATATATACGGAGATGTAGATGCTTTACAAATATTTCATCCAAGTGAAATGGCAACTAGAACTTTTGCAGGATCTTTTGATACTGCAGGTAATGTAAGAGTTGTTAGAGCATGTTGGAGATCTAGACGTAAAATATATAAACGTAAATATTACGATGAAGACGGAGAAACTCAATATGATTTTGTAGATGAGTTTTATAAAGCTAAAAAAGATTTAGGAGAAGAGTTAGAAGAAACATGGGTTAACGAATGGCTAGAAGCTACTAAAATAGCAGATGATATTTATGTAGCAATGCAGCCTGTACGTTATGCTGGAAAATCTTTAACAAATAAATCTAAAGGCACACCTCCGTTTGTAGGATCAGTTTATAGTACTAATGATACTAGAGTACAATCTTTATCAGATGTAATGAAACCATTAGCTTATTCTTATGATATTGCTTACTACAAACGTGAACTAGAAATTGCTACATATAAAGGAAACTTTGCTGCAATTAATGCGTCTATGATTCCTGCAGGATGGGAACCAGCAGAATGGATTAGATACATTACAGTAAATAAATTTGGATTCTTAGATCCTACAAATGAAATATTAAAAGGGCCTTCTCAAGGAAAGTCTGCAGGAGCGTTTAATACACTGACTGCTACTAATGTTCAGATAGGAGATCCTAATGCTATTCAAATGTATACAAACATACTCTTGGATATAGAAAATACACTAGGTAAATTAGCAGGTGTTTCTGGAGCCAGAGAAGGACAAATACAAAATCGTGAAGCAGTAGGTAACGTAGAACGTGAAGTTGCACAAACTTCTCACATTACAGAAAAATGGTTTGCAGTAGACGCTAACTTCCGTAAACGAGTAATGACTAAATTTTTAGATGTATGTAAATATGCCTATAAAAAGAATCCTAAAAGAGGTCAGTTCTTAATGGATGATATGAGCGCTATTATGGTAGATAACTTTGATGAGTTTGCTGCTTCAGAAATGGATATACATATTGGAAATTCTACAGCAGATACAGCATTGTATTCTGAAATTAAATCTTTATCGCAAGCAGCTATACAAAATGGACAAGCTAAGATAGAAGATCTAATTGCTATTTCTACATCAGAGTCTGTACAAGAAACTTCTCGTAAGTTAAAAGTTTCTGCAGAGCGTATTAGAAATGAGCAGAATGAACAAGCAGAAGCAAATAGAGCTTCTCAAGAAAAAATGGAAGCTGCTAAAAATCAAATGCAACAACAAATGTGGGAAAGAGATGATTTCCACAAAAACGAAGATCGTAAAGTTGAATATGCTAAAATCGAAGCAAAGAAAGAAGAAATTCTTTTTAAAGAAGAAGCAGGGTTTATTAGAGACGGCATGCGAGTAGATAGCGATGGAAATGGTATAAGAGATGAAATAGATGTAAAAAGAACAGAAGTAGATGAAGAATTTAAAAGAGGAACTATTGAAATTCAAGAAAATAGATTAGAAGAAACTATTAGAAGTAATAAAGCAAATGAAGAAATTAAACGTGATAAACCTGTAAAAACAGTAACAGGAAAAAATAAATAATTTAATATATAGCTATACTTCTTAGAACAAAATAACTTAAATAAGGTTTATATATTATAAAAATAATTTTAATATTGTAATTAAATAAAGACAGCAATGAGTAAAGGAGAAAATGAATTGTTTGACGGTATTCAGATATTATCACCGCAAGAATTAGAAGAATCACATTTAGGAGGAGAAATTAAAAGTGAAGATTCTGAAAATCTAGAAGTTTCGGAAGAAACGAAGGAAGAAGAAAAAGAAATATCTATTAGTGATGGTTTAACTATCATGCCACCAGAAGAAACGACTTCTGGCGAGGAAATTGAAACTACAACAATGGAATCTAAAGATTCTGTTGATCCTCCTGAAAAAGGAACTACTCGTTATCAAGCTCTTATTAAAGACTTGATGAAAGACGATATCTTTTTAGGAGTTGATGAAGAAGAGATTGAAGGAATGTTAGAAGATGCTTCAGCCGATACAGTTAAAAAACTTATGGCTAGAACATTAGAAACACAATTTAAATCTCAAACAGAATCTTGGATGAACAACTTTTCAGGAGCTAAGAAAAAATTCTTAGAAATTGAAGATAAATTTTCTGATACAGACCAAGCTATTCAAATAGCACAACGTCTTGATTTTTTAGAAAACGTTTCTTCAATGGCTCTTTCTGAAGATGCTAACCTTCAAAAAAATATTTATTTTGAATATTTAAAAGGAAAGAATTTTTCAGATGATGAGGCTAGAAACATGGTTGAAGAAGCTGACGGTATTGATAAGTTAGAACAAAAAGCTAAAACTGCTTTACCTTCTCTTATAAATCAAGCTTCTTCAGTAGTAAAAAAAGCTGAACAAGATAAGATGCAAAAAATGGAGCAATATAAAAATGCTCAAAACGAACAGTTTAATAATTTAATGACTACTGTAGATTCTAGAGAAGAGTTTATAACTGGACTAAAGCTTAACAAAACTGTTAGAGATAAAATTAAAACTAATATGACTGCCCCAGTCTACAAAGACGAAAACGGTAGAGAATATACTAGTTTAATGTATAAACAAATGAAACAGCCTGCAGAATTTCAGGCACTCATGAGTTACTACGATCAACTAGGACTTTTCGATGTTACTAAAGAAGGTAAGTTTGTGCCTAACATTGATAAGATTAAAAAAGTAGCTAAAACAAAAGCTGTATCAGAATTAGATAGAGTACTAGCAACAGAAGAAGAAAGAGGTTTAGGTAGACAAAACTCTTCTAATGTTTCAGGAAAAACTTCTGGAATTTTAGATATGCTAGAAAGAGGTTACAAAAAGAAAAAGTAATAAATAAATATATTCGTTTAATAAATAAAAAAAAGAAAAATGTCACAATTACTTCCGTTACAAAAGTATGCTGCTGTGGATTATAACGGTCTTGTTACCGATAATCACTTTCATGCTTTGTACCAACAAAAACCAGAATTGATTTCTAACGTAATCAAGTCTATTTACAAAACTAACTTACAAGGAAAACTACGTGAATTCGTAGATCGTTTCCCTGTAAAAGAAGTTGAACAAGAAAATGGTTTCTATAACTGGATGCTACAAGGTCAACATGACAAAAATTTAGCTCTTGTTGATGCTGAAACAATCGGTGGTCTTACTATTTCTGCTGGAACTTTTCCTGCAAATGTAGGATCAAATGGAGAGCGTTTCTATCTTATTTTTGACGAGCCTTTGTTTGAAGAAACAAATGTTTTACGTGGAGAATCTGATGCTTACCACTACTTAGTAAAAAAATCAATGGACGCAGGTTCACGTTACAAAGTAGAAGTTGAATTACTTACAGATGATACAAACACTACTGTTCCTTCTGATGAATTAGCAGTTAGTACTCGTTTCTCTAAATTCTACGGAGCTACGCCTTCTACACTGTCTTATCAAGGTGCTGAACCTTACTACAGTTCTCCTTGGAGAATGGAAAACCGTCCTTCTACATTGCGTATGCAGTATGAAGTTGCTGGTAACACAATCAACAAAGGAAAAAATGAGCCATTAGAATTTGGATTCAACTACAAAGGTGAAAAAGAATCAATGTGGATTAACTATCAGGATTTAGTTGCTCACCACCAATTAGAAGAAATGTTTGCAAGAATGTGTCTTTATGGTAAGAAAAACTGGACATCTGATCACAAGTATTTAAACAAAGATGACAAGACTAAATATGCTATTGAGTCTGGTGCTGGTTTCTTTGAGCAAATTGCTCCATCAAACGTACACTACTACAATACATACGACCTTGATTGGCATTTAGAGATGTTACTTGATATGGGTGTTGGTAAACTTGAGCGTGGAAAACGTGTAGTTCACATCATGACTGGTGAGTTCGGTGCAATTGAAATTTCTAAGCAAATTTCTGCTAAAACTGCTTCAACAGTAACTGTTATTTCTGATAGATGGTTAACAGGTAAAACTCAACCAGGAAACCTTGGAGGTAATAATACTTATTCTTCTATGGAGCCACAATATAACGTATACTCATGGTATAACGGTGTTGAGCTTAGAGTTGAGATCTTAGATTTCCTTGATGATGATGTATACTTCCCACAACGTCACCCAGATGGTGCAGGGATTGTTGAGTCTCACAGAATGATCGCTCTTGACTACGGTGAAGATGCAGGAATCTACAGAGTTAAACCAAAAGGTGTTCCAGATTATAACTGGGCATACATCGCAGGTATGCGTGATCCGTTTACTGCAGGTGGTAAAGGTTCTCCTAAATCAGTATCGTCAGCAATTGATGGATACGAAGTTCACTTCCAAAAATGGGGAGGAATGATGATTGAAGATCCTACTAAAGTTGTAGATTTACGTTTGAACGTAGCTAAATAATTAATATTAAATATAGCTCCCTTACTCTAACAGTAGGGGAGCTTATTTAAGTTTTTGAGGAAAAATTTAATATAATAACGACAGCAAAATGAGTGCAGAAACAAAGATTAAAACAAAAATATCCGAGACAAAGATTGTCTGGGAATCCTTTCTAGAAAAAAGAACTGTAGAGGTTAAACCTATAGAGTCTTCAGGAAAGTGGAAAAAATTACTAGTAGCAGGACAGGATCTTACAAAAGAGCCTTTCATGTTTAACAAAGTAAAAAAGAGTTTTCAAGTTCCTTTAATGAGTGCCCGAAAAGGTGGAGGAATTAAAATGATACTTGATGACATTGATAAAAAAATGATTAAAAAATACATTGACGGTTTTCCTAACGGTATGACCGAACGTGAGTTTTTTGAAAAAGAATTAGGTGTAGACCTAAATCCGTACAATGTTCCAGCAGATAATTTCTGGAGAACGGATAAAAAAAGTAGAGTTACTTTGACTAAGCAAGGTATGACTCTTGATTTAAATACTGCTTTAGGTATGTTTAGATATAAAATTTTAATATCTAACCATAACTTAATCTCTCCTTCTTATGAGGAAAGAAGAAACAGAGCTACTTATGAATTCATGGTTGTGAATCAAGGTAAATTAGTTTCTCAAAGAGCTGAAGCAGGTAAACTTAAAACAAGAGCTTTTGCAGAGTATGGTAAAATTGTATCTAGTGATTCTAACATGAAAGGATTCATTAGGGCGTTAGGAAGAACAATTCCTGCTAATTACAATAGTGATTGGTTAGAAACAGAAATACTACAGGTACTAGAAGAAAGCCCTGAAGGATTTTTAAGAATTGTAGAAGATCCTACATACAAAGGTAAAATCTTTATGCAGCAAGCTGTTGAAGTTGGAGCCGTTAAAAAAATGAATGATAGACGTTATACTTTGGATAACGGAATAGAAATAGGAGATCTGACACAAGCCTTGAGGTGGATGGAAGACCCAGAGAACCAGGACATGCATATGAGAGTTAAATCTCAAGTAGAAATGGCTAACAAAAAATAAAGTAAAATATGGATGCAAATGCAATGGCAAACGAACTAGACCAACAAGTAGACAGAGCTACTAGTTTTGGTTCACCAGGATACGAAGATGTAGATTATTCTTCTGTTCTTACTGACGCTATGCATGTATACATTAAACAGTTTATTGATAGAAAAAATAACCGTAAAGGTGAAAGTTTAGAAGAAACCGAGGTAAGAAGTCAGGGGCTCAGTGCTCTTATTGCGAGAGCTGTGCTCACTGCTTCTACTGATCAAACAGGTGTTTTTGCTAACGGTACGTTTTATGACTTACCTAATGGAACTAATGATTCTTTTATGTATACAATACATGAAGAAGGAACAATAGACAAAAAGATTTGTACAGATGGTGTTACTCCAATAAGTACTATATTTAATGTAGTATCACATGATGAGGTTTCTAGACTATCAAAAAATAAGTATAAAAAACCTTATTTCACTACTTACGGTGACTCAATGACTTGGAGATTAGTGTTTTCTAGAGAAACTTCAGGAGAATTACCTTCTGCTGTAGCTACAGCTAAAAGACACCAATTAGTTACAGACGGAACTTATAATATAGAAAGCTATGCTATAAACTATCTTATAAATCCGCCTAACATTGTAGTAGATAGAGATACTGTTGCAGACCAAAGAAATTGTATTCTCGATGAATCAACTCATTTACCTATTATAGATATAGCTAAGAGTTTATTATTAGAAAGAGTACGAGAGCAAGACTTAGTTAACACTATGTCTTCAAAAGATTTAGAATAAACAATTTAACATAATATTAACTTAAAAAAAACAAAAAATGTTAAGAAAATCA
>TARA_R110000823_G_scaffold10367_29_pt1 | contig 13564 bp, 8 predicted proteins | sample TARA_R110000823 | Tara Oceans TARA_R110000823 (sample SAMEA4397722) | marine metagenome | biome: Polar Biome; feature: [DCM] deep chlorophyll maximum layer (ENVO:01000326); material: water (ENVO:00002006), including particulate matter (ENVO:01000060) such as... | depth 20 m | reverse complement strand
CCGGACCAGGCACCCGAGGTGAAACCGAGACTGCCACTGGCGTCCATCCTCAAAGAGGATTATTACCAAAGCGAACGCGATCCGGAACTGGTGGCGGAATTCGACACCACCATGAACACCTATTACCAGGCCCGCACCGGGGGCACCAAGGACACCAACTGGTCGCAACAGCTGAAACCACTGTTTACATCCAAGTTGCGCCCCCACATGCGGGATTTCCTGCGCGGCAAGGGCTTCGAGATGAAGTAATCAGGATCGCCGGGAGACTTACCCCGGCGCACCTACCAGCGAGCGGTAGACATCCACCATCGCCAGGGTGACCGCTGTGCGGCTACGCACGGCCGCATCCCGGGTGGCGGTGAACTCCTGTTCCGCCGTCAGCACCTCGAAATAGCCGATAAACCCTTCTTCATAGCGAGCCCGGGCCAGTTCCACGGCGTGCTCGGCATTATTCATCGCCTGTTCCAGCCGCTCTTCCCGCTGTTGCGCTCGCTGATAACGCACCAGCCGCGTTTCTGCCTCTTCCAGGGCCTCCAGCACCGTTTGCTGGTAGCTGGCCAATGCCGCACGGCTATCGGCTCCTGCCGCCTCGATACGGGATTTGACCCGGTCGTGGTCCAGGAAAGTCCAGTCAATGCCCAGGGCAACGCGTCGGGTTTCCGCCGGACCGGTGAACAGATCGCTGGTGTCGCCGGCAACGGAACCGATTAGCCCGCTCAGGGTAAAGCGAGGGAACAAGTCAGCGGTGGCCACCCCAATGCGGGCGGTGGAGGCCGCCAGGCGTCGCTCAGCAGCGGCGATATCCGGGCGGCGGCGCAGAACTTCCCCCGGGCTATCCACGGGAATCGTCGGCAGGGTTTCCGGCAGCGCTCCACGAGGTGACAGCGTATCGACAAGCGCCATCGGCGGCTGGCCCGTCAGCACGGAAATGCGGTGCATGGCCCCTCGTATCCCCGCCTGCAGGGTGGGCAATTCGGCCCGGGTCCGTTCCAGTTGGGCACGGGCACGGACCTGATCAAACTCGGTACCACGCCCGGCCTTTACCCGGGCTTCCACGATGTCCAGTGACTGCTGCTGCAAAGCCACACTCTGCAGGGCAACCTGATACTGCTGCTGAAGGCCTCGCAGCTCAAAATAGCTGCTGGCCAACTGGCCCGCGATGGCTACCTGAACGGCACCGAGATCGGCACCGGCTGCCTCCAGTTCCGCCCTTTGGGCCTCCGTCGCACGGCGAAGGCGCCCGAACAGATCCAGCTCCCAACTGGCGGCAACGCCAGCCTGGTAACGCTGCACCCGTTCTGGCCCGGCACCGGGGGGAGATTGCTCAATATCCGCAAGATACTGTTCGGCGCCAGAGGCGCTGGCCGTGACGCTGGGCCATTGATCCCGCTCGGCGCCATACAGCAGGGCGGCCGCGCGCTCATAGCGAGCGACGGCGCCTTCCAGACTGAGGTTGGCGGCCAGGGCATCATCAATCAGGCGTGCCAGCAAAGGATCATCAAATCCCTGCCAGAAACGCTGCTGATCGGTTCCACCGGCAACCATGGTTCGCCCTTCCGAAAACGCATTCGGTTCCGGCGTCGTCGGGGCCTGGTAATCTGGGCCCACGGCGCATCCTGTTAACAGGGCCAGAGCCCCCGTCATGGTGATGACTTTAAGCATGGCTACCTCCTGGCAATGCGTCTTCGCTATCGCCGTCATCGGAAGACAGTGTGGATGTATGATGGCTCTTCAGCGGGTGGCTTCCAGAAAGCTTGCGCAGCGCCACGTAGAACACCGGAGTCAGGAACAGGCCAAACAGGGTGACCCCGATCATGCCGGCAAATACGGCCGTGCCCAGAGCCTCACGCACCTCGGCGCCCGCGCCGGTGGCCAGCACCAGGGGCACAACCGCAGCGGTAAAGGTGATGGAGGTCATGATGATGGGCCGCAGCCGCAACCGGCAGGCTTCCAGCGCCGCCTCCACAATGCTCCGCCCCTGAAGCTCCAGTTCGCGGGCAAATTCCACGATCAGGATGGCGTTCTTGCAGGCCAGGCCAATCAACACCACCAGACCCACCTGGACAAAGATATTGTTGTCCCCGTCGCTAAACCACACGCCGATCAATGCCGAGAGCATGCACATGGGCACGATGAGGATCACCGCCAGCGGCAGGGTCCAGCTCTCATAAAGCGCTGCCAACACCAGGAACACCAGCAGAATGGCAAGTGGGAACACCACCAGCGCGGCATTGCCCTGGGTGGCCTGCTGATAGCTCAGGTCAGTCCATTCAAACGCCATTCCGGCAGGCAGCACCTGGTCCGCCAGCGCTGTCAGCGTATCCATGGCCTGGGCTGACGACAGCACCCTTGGGTCTGCCTCCCCGGCAATGTCCGCTGCGGGGTAGCCGTTGTAACGCAATACCGGGTCCGGTCCGAAGCTCTGGCGAATGTTCACCATTGAGCCGATCGGCACCATCTCGCCCTGGTCGTTACGGGTGCGCAGGCGGGCAATGTCCTCCACGCTGTCGCGGTAGGGGGCGTCTGCCTGGGCGATGACCTGCCAGGTACGGCCAAACCGGTTGAAGTCGTTGACATAGGTGGAACCCAGGTAGGTCTGCAGGGTGTCGAACAGTTCGGTCAGGGGCACGCCCTGGGCCTTGGCCTTGAGCCGGTCCACTTCCGCATCCAGTTGCGGCACATTGGCCTGGTAACTGGTGATGGGATACCCCATGCCCGGTGTCTGGCTGATGGCCCCCTGGAACTGGTTCACCGCGTTCTGCAGGGCCCCGTAACCGAGATTCCCACGGTCCTCGATGAACAACTGATAGCCGGAGCCATTACCCAAGCCCAGGATCGGCGGAGGCATGAAGGAGAAGGCAAAGCCTTCTTTCAGCCCGCTGATTCTCTGGTTGATCTGGGCATTGATCTCCCCGGCACTGAGGCTGCGCTCGTCAAACGGCTTCAGGGGAAAGAACACCACACCGGTGTTGGAGGTGTTGGTGAACTGCAGTGCGTTCAGGCCGGGAAATGCCACGGCGTTGGCCACACCTTCGGTTTCCATGGCGATGTCGGTGACTTTCTGGAGCAATTGATCGGTACGCTCCAGGGAGGCCCCTTCCGGCAGTTTCACGCCCGCCATCAGGTAGAGCTTGTCCTGGATGGGGATGAAGCCCGGCGGCACCGCCTTGAACATCAGCCCGGTACCTGTCAGCAACAGCGCGTATACCACAAACACCGCACCGCGCCGGCGCAGGGAGCTGGACACGCCACCCTGATACTTCTCGGCGCTGGCGTTGAAGAAGCGGTTAAAGGGCCGGAACAGCCAACCAAACAACGCGTCGATCACACGCTGCAGCCGATCCTTGGGGGCGCTGTGAGGTTTCAGCAGCATCGCCGCCAGCGCCGGCGACAGGGTCAGCGAATTGATGGTGGAAATTACCGTGGAAATGGCAATGGTCACCGCAAACTGCCGGTAGAACTGGCCGGTAACCCCGGAGAGGAACGCCATGGGAATGAACACGGCGCACAGCACCAGACCGATCGCAATGATAGGGCCAGAGACCTCCTTCATGGCCTGATGAGCCGCCGCCAGCGGTTTCAGGCCTTCCTCGATGTTACGCTCGACGTTCTCCACCACCACGATGGCGTCGTCCACCACGATGCCAATCGCGAGCACCAGGCCGAACAGCGTCAGGGTATTGATGGAGTAGCCCAACAGGTAGAGCGCGCCGAAGGTGCCGATGACCGACACTGGTACCGCCAGCAACGGGATAATCGACGCCCGCCAGGTCTGCAGGAACAGCGTGACCACCAGTACCACCAGCAACACCGCCTCCAGAAGGGTGGCAATGACCGCCTTGATGGAATCGCTGACGAAGATCGTAGTATCGTAAACCGCCTCATACTCCACCCCTTGCGGGAAGCGGGCAGACAGTTCATCCATAGTGGCGATCACTTCGTCGCGGATCTCCAGGGCGTTGGCGCCCGGCGCCTGGAAAACACCCAGGGCCACCGCATCCTTGCCATCCAGTTGCGAGCGCAGGGTGTAGTCACCGGCCCCCATTTCCAACCGGGCCACGTCTTCCAGGCGCAGAATCTCGCCGTTGTCACCGCGCTTGAGCACGATGTCACCAAACTCTTCCACGGTTTCAAGTCGGCCACGGGCGTTGATCAGTGTCAGGAAGTCGCTGTCCGGCACCGGTTCCGCGCCAATCTGGCCGGCAGACACCTGTACGTTCTGCTCACGCATGGCGCGGACGACATCGCTCGCCGTCAGGCCACGGGCCGCAATACGGTCCGGGTCCAGCCAGGCGCGCATGGCGTAATCACCGCCACCGAATATCTGCGCGTCGCCAACACCCTGGATCCGGGCCAGCCGGTCGCGCACATGCAACCGCGCGTAATTACGCAGGTAGAGCGTATCGTAGGTGCCGCTCGGTGATGTCAGGTGCACCACCATCAGGAACGTGGGCGACTGCTTCTGGGTGGTCACGCCCTGCCGCCGCACCTCCTCCGGCAGCCGGGCCTGGGCCTGGCTGACACGGTTTTGCACCCGTACGGTGGCCTCCTCGGCGTCGGTGCCTGGCCGGAAGGTGACGGTCATCTGAAGAACGCCGTCCGAGCCCGCCACGGACTTGAAGTACATCATGTCTTCGACACCACTGATGGCTTCTTCCAGCGGTGTGGCCACGGTTTCGGCAATCTCCTTGGGGTTGGCGCCGGGGTAGACGGTGCGCACGACCACCGACGGAGGCACCACTTCCGGGTACTCGCTGACCGGCAGGTTCGGAATCGAAATCAACCCGATGGCAAAGATGATGATGGACAGCACCGCCGCAAATATCGGCCGGTCGACAAAGAATCGGGAGATATTCATTGCGCCAGCTCCTGGGCCACGGCAACGGCGCCTTCTCCCTGGTCGGATTCTTTCATGGCAACCAGCTGCGGCTTGACTTGCATACCAGCGCCAAACACCTTCTGCACACCATTGATGATCACAAGATCGCCATGGTTGAGACCTTCACGGATCACCTGGAGATCATCCACCTGACGGCCAGTAGTGACCTGCCGGGGCGCAACCCGATCCTGTTCATCCACCACGTAGACGAAACGACGGTCCTGATCGGTCAGCACCGCCTTGCGGTTGACCAGCAGTGCCTGGTCCAGCTCGGCCACGGGCATTTCCACACGGGCAAACTGGCCGGGTTTAATCAGGCCGTCCGGGTTGTTGAGCACGGCACGGTACTGCAGGGTGCCGGTCCCCGGATTCAGGTGATTGTCGACGAAATCCAGCTCGCCCTGGTACTGACGGCCATCCTCGCCACCCAGTGAAATGCGCACATCCCTGGGCTGACCATTGGCAAGCAGCTGCTGGCTACTGAACGCCGATTGCTCATCGGCCTCGAAATACACGTGCACCGGGTCCACCGAGACTACCGTGGTGAGCAGGCTCTGGTCGGCGTTCGCCAGGTTGCCCTGGGTCACCAGGGCCCTGCCAGTCCGTCCACTGACAGGTGCAGTTACACGGGTGTACTGCAGGTTCAGCTCGGCGGTATCCAGCGCGGCCTGGGCAGCCTGTACACGGGCCCGGGCGCTCATCAACGCGGTATTGCGCTGATCGTATTCCTCACGGGATATTGCCCGGCTTTCCAGCAGCGTCTTGGCCCGGCCGGCTTCACTTCTGGCCAGATCAAGCTGGCTGTTGGCCAGCGCCAGTTCGGCACTCGCCGCCTGCTTTTGGGCTTCGTACGGACGTGGATCTATCTGGAACAACAGCTCGCCGGCCTGCACCAGTTCGCCTTCCTCAAAGGCCACCTTGTCGATGTAGCCACTGACGCGGGGCCGCAAGTCCACCGTTTCCGGCGATGCCACACGGCCTGTGAATGATTCCCAGAGAGTGACCGGTTCCACGACCACTTCCGCCACATCCACCTCCGGCGGAGGCGGCATGCTTGCAGCTTCATCGCTTTGCGCCTCGCAGCCGGTCAATAAAACAGTGATCGCTACAGCCAGGCCCAGTAAACGGCCAGACCCTCTGAACGGTTTTGCAGTCAGACTTTCCATGGTTTCTCGCTCCGCTATCGGGTTCACCTTGTGGGCGTTCCCGTTTTTGCCAAGTAATCGGTTGGATCGCTTGTTAAGTCGCTTGGGGTAAAACGAATTCGACACGAAGCTTATTTCCTCAAGTTAACTTGAGGTCAATAACCTTGGATCGAGATGCTGGCTATGGGTGACATAGCGCCGGTTAATCGGATCGGGTAATGTTTACCCAACGGGAGCACAACAATATCCAGTGGAAGGCATAAAGCGGTATCGGGTTACTGCGGGAAGCTTGCCCGATTCTGCCGGCATGGTTTATGCCGGAGAGGCCGGGTTGCCAATTTCTGCGTGGTCATTGCCTGATCCTGCAGAAATTGCCTGAGAACCCGTACAGTTCAGGTTATGAAGGATTATACTGCCGCCAAAGGGAGACCCACCGATGACTGCCAACGTTCCTGAGATTTCCGGAAATCTCACGCTCAATCTGCAGCAACAGCTCGCCCGTGTCGCCAGTCAATGGACGACACACCAGGGCATTCAGGGTTCAGCCATTGATGGCTTGGAATTGATACGCTGCAACGAACCGTCCAGCTGCGGTTCCAGTGTCTATGAACCTTCATTGTGTTTCGTGATTCAGGGCACCAAGACCATCCAATTGGGTGACCGCGAGATCACCTACCAGCCCCTGTCCTATCTGGCCAGTTCAGTCCACCTGCCTGTACTGGGGCGAATTGTTGATGCCTCGGAGGAACACCCCTATCTGGCGGTAAAGCTCAAGGTAGACCCTCAGGAAGTGGCGGAGCTAGTGCTCGAACTGGGTGACAAGGCACCCCCGCTGCACCCGACCGAATCCTGCCCGGAGGTGCAATGCGGCCTGTGTATGTCGTCGATGGATGAACGGATGCAGAGCGCGCTCTACCGGCTGCTCAGCCTGCTGGATTCGCCCGGTGATATTCCTATTCTGGCACCCCTGGCTCGGCGGGAAATCATTTATCGCGCACTGATTGGAGAGATGGGGTCACGGATGCGTAAGTTTGCGGCCGCTGATTCCCAGGCACACCGCATTTCCACGGTTATCTCGACGTTGAAGGATCATTACGCCGAACCGCTACGAATCAGTGAACTGGCGGAAGCGGCCAATATGAGCGAATCCACCCTGTACCATAGTTTCAAGCAGGTGACCCGGATGTCGCCACTGCAGTTTCAGAAGAAGCTGCGTCTGCATGAGGCACGGCGCCTGATGCTGACCGAGGGGCTTGAGGCTGCCACCGCCAGCTATCGGGTGGGTTACGAAAGCCCTTCGCATTTCAGCCGCGAGTACAGCCGCCTGTTCGGTGCACCGCCCAGGGCCGACGTTACGCTTCTGCGTGGCGAACACCGGACCGCAGAGCCAGTTTGACCCCTCACACTCAGGCGTAGAACAGCAGTGGCACAAACGCTACCAGTACCAGTGAAATGCCCATGGCAATCAGTGGCATGATGATACGCTCGTGGCGCTGGTAGAAGGTGCCCTCTTCCTGCTGTGCTGCCAGCACTTCCGCTTCCCCGACAACCTGCCTCGTCAACAGGTGGTTTAGCGCCACCGGCGGGCTCAGGTAACCCAGCTCGAAGGCGACCAGGGTCACCATCCAGAAGTGAATCGGGTGTATGCCACTGCTGTAGGCGATGGTGGCCACGGTGGCGGTCACCAGGATAACGGCGCCGAAGGCGTCCATGATCATGCCCAACACCACCAGGATCAGCACCATCAGCAGCATGGCAGACCAGGCACTGTCGAATGCCTGGGGGAAGGTTCCCATAATATGGGAGCGTTCGATCACCCCGCCGATACTGACCGACAAACCCAGCAGCAGCAACAGCGCGCCGATTTCCGCCGTGGTGTCGTTGGTGGCCGAGCGCAAGCTGCGTTCCAGGCCCTGGTGATTGATCTCGCCACTGGCCCGGCCTTTGCGGTTTTTCAGGCTGACATGTTCGTACAGCAGGATGGCCAGCATGATCACCGGTAACAGCCGAGGGGCAGAGAATTCATCCATCTGCACATCCAGTGCAAAACGGTACAGCAGTACCACCGCAGCGATGACCAGCGCATAAGGGATCAGATGCTTCAACGCTGACATCATGGGTGGAAAGGCCGTGGAGGCCGGAGCCAGATTGAACTTGCTCTGACGGTTCACCGTGAGGGCCACCACCGTGAACATGGTCGCGGTGAGCACGAACACCCATATACCCCAACCAAACAACTCGTCGGTGGTGACTTCCCGGTTCAGGTAGGCAATGACCACCACCAGCAGGCAGGGCCTCAGGACCACACCCATGGACCCGGACATGGCGGTTGCCGCCAGGGCCAGATGACGGCGGGCGCCGGCAGCGCGTAGTTCGCTGTAAATAACCGCGCCGGCCGCAATGACAAAGATCCCCGACGCGCCAGTGTAGGCAGTGGGCACCGCAGCCACCAACACCGCTACAACAGCAAGCATTTCAGGTGGCATGCGCCAGGGCCGGAAGACATTGAACACCAGGGTGGCCAGGCGCGTCTGCTTCAGCATCATGCCTACCCACACGTAAAGCCCGACGTTCAGGAACATGTCGGAGAGCTCCATCATTTTGCCCAGATAGATACCGATACCGGAGGCGTGACCAATCAGCGCAAAGTAAGTCCCCGAGATAAGGCACATGACGGTATAGAGAGGCACCGCCAGGAAGGCCTTGTTCAGATCGCCGCCTTCCCTCAGGTCATCCGGCACCCTGACGAGCCGAAACAGGCTGGTGAGCGTCAATGCGGCAAAACCGGTAATCCACAGGTTATGGAGCAACAGCTCATCGGACGACATGGTGGTGTCGGCGCCAAAACTAGACTGGCGGAAGATCACGCTGGACCCCAGGAGCATGGCATTGGCGACGGTCTGCAGCGTGTGGGAAACCATGTAGTCCAGGCGGGTTTCCATGGCCCGCATGGCAATGTGGTGGCGAGTCAGGGTGGCGGTCACCGCGCACAGCATTACCAGGATCACCAGTATGTAGCGCTGGGACTCCAGGCCGAAGGCAATCAGGTCGGCCACAAACAGCTCCACTGCCCGGTAGGCTTTTACGCCGGGAGTAAGCTTGTCTTTGAGGTTCTCGTAACTCTGGTAGCTCTGGCGGCAATCCGCCACCGAACGTTCAATGGCCAGGCGAACTTCATCCGGGTCCTTTTCCGACTCTCCCAGCAGGGCCGCCATGGGATTGTCGGAGCCCTCTTTCGCCAACTCTTCCTGAACGGCGGCGTCGATGTCCACGTTCGGGTCACAGGTGGGTTGTACCGGGTCGACTCTCAGCTTGTAGTAGCCGCTCCACAATTGCTCGCCGCCACGCAGCATCTGATTGTGGATGTCGCTACTGGTGGAGAACAGCACCACCGACAGCAAAAGCAGACAGGCCGGCAGAGAGGACAACCACTCCAACCCATTACGTCGAAAACCACCCTGGGACATAAAAGCTCACTCTGGGAACATTGATTTACAGCAGATCGTCCAGATCCATGGTTTCGACCGCTTCCTTCTCGTCGTCCCAGAAGGTACCCAGTTGCCCCATGGGCGTCCGGTGCCCGGTATTTTCCATCCACAGCCGATCGGAGATCGCCACAATCATGTCCGTGGCCATCGCATCGACAAAGACCCACTCCTCGTTCGCTGGTGTTTCCTCGATGGCCTGAGCGTGGCTACGGATCACATCGCGAAGGCGTTCTTCGTCACCTTTGTTCTGGGCCGCGATGGCGTGGAACACGTGGCTGATCCTGACACCGGCTTCCTCGCCCTGCGCGTCGGCAATTTCCAGCCGCTCAAAAGGATCCTCGCCCTCTGGCAGTGCTCCAGGAATCATTGCCCAGACCGTCGCACGCAGTGCCATGGGAGCCCCCCACCATTTGTCGTTTTCCAGACAACGGGTCGCGCGAGAAACCGTGGAGCCGATGTTCTTGGGGACGCCAATGGACGAGGTGGACTGAATTTCAGCGTTCAGGGCCTGCAAGCCCGACAACAAGCCCGCCATGTAGATGAACTCGCCCAGGTCGTCATCGAAATCAGGGCACTCACCTGCATCGGGTTTGCCATAGAAGGCGTTATGGTGCTTCCAGCCCCGGTGATAGCGTTTGGCGGCCAGGGAAAGCGCGCGCTTCTGGCGAATCATGGCGTCTTCCGCTTCTTCCGCGTCCATCGCACGCAGGGCGGCCAGACCATCCAGTTCGTGTTCCCGTGCCTGCTCCTCTGCACACCCGCCAGCCGAGAGGTACAGCATCACCGCCAGTTGGTCAGGTTCACTGGTAACCCGGCCAAAAGACATCAGCAGGGGCGCGGTGGCCTCACTCATGGCGCACCCCATGGCGAGGTCGTCACTTTCCAGTAGATAGGGCACGGTGTGATTGCGGGAAAAGCCCTGCATCACGTCGCCGGTGGTTTTATAGATCATGTTGTTGACGACACCACAACCACTCAAAACCACACTGGCAAGCACAGCGGCCATTGCACTACGGAAACGTGTATTGCCCCGATGAGCCTGACTGACAGGTTTCTGAATACTCGTCATAACGTTGTACCTTCTACTCTTCTGCGTTTTTGTTGTTCGGAGCGTTGGTTCAGAACCGGAGTGTCACCAGGCCAGGGCCGCACTCACAATCTGTTACGGTTTGTAACCGAATCGGCATTATCGCCGACAACTCCCTGTTTTTATGAGACACATCCCGCAAATGGAAACGGCGCTTCAAATGCATTTCAATTGCCGGTTTGCACATTGGCCCGCAAACCGCTATAGCTTTGATCAGCCGACGGCGTCGCATCCGTCGGCCAGTGACCAAAAACGACAAAAAGGAGTACCTGATGCGCAAACCTGAACTTGCCGCCGCCGTTGCGGATAAAACCGGACTGTCCCGGGACAAAGCCAGCGAAGTCATTACCGCTGTTACTGACCAGATTTCCGCCGCCGCGGCCCGTGGCGAAGACACCACTCTGATTGGCTTCGGCACCTTCAACATCCGCAGCCGTGAGGCTCGGGATGGCCGTAACCCTCAAACGGGTGCAACCATCAAGATACCCGCCAGCAAAACTGTCGGCTTCAAGGCAGGTAAGGCACTGAAAGACTCCATCCGTTAAAGCGATAACCGGGGCCCGCCCGGGCCCCTTTCATTGTCGGCTCAGGAGGCGCACTCGGAACGGGCACCGTCCACCCGGCAGCGAATCGCCTTCATCAGACTGATCGCACGCTCGTCGTAGACACCATCTTCCAGCAACGACAACCGCACCTTGCGCAGCATCTTGTCGTATTCGGCAACGTCTTCCTGTGGCGGATGCATCCAGATGTCGTCGGGGATACCGGCTTCGGCTTCGGCAATGATTTCATAGGCCTCGTCAATACGCTTGATGGCCTGGTCACGCACCATCTGGCCGGCGTCGTCCGGGAAGCGGTCGCGGTGGATGATCACCTGGAAGTTCATATAGGCCAGGGCGTACTTGAATACGCCACCGTTCGGGTTCACGCCCTTGTAGAGTTCCAGGGGCGAATAAGCAACCGCCGGAGCGTAGGCCAGGTCAACACTGCCGTTGTTGAATTTGCCAGCAAAGTTGGCGGAGTTGGAGCCCACTACAGATGCCCCTACGTGGCGCACCATGCGCACGGACGCGGTATCGAAATCCAGCGTGGCAATGCGCTTGCCCTGAAGTTTTTCCACTGAATCAATGGCCCGATCCCGGGTGTGGAGATACACCGCGCCACCGGGGAATACGCCAGCCACTTCGTAGTCACCGTCAATCAGGAACGGGCGTGCCTTTTCCTGGCTGAGGGTGTTGTACAGCAGCCGCATTTCCTCTTCACCGGGCACCGCGCCCATGGCTTCCAGGGTTCCGGTAAACTTGTTGAACTCGCGGGCACGGGTCCCGGTGAGCAGCACCGCATCACACTGGCCGGCCTTGAAGTCCTCGGCCGCCACTTTCTCGTCGGTATAGGCACGCAGGTCCAGCTTGATGCCTTGCTTCAGGGCAATCGGCTGGAAGGTTTTGGTGATGGCAAACAGGGGGCCGTTGGCGCCGACCGGATCAAACACACAGAAGCTTCGCTCCATGATGTCCGATTCCGCCTGGGCAAACGGCGACAACGCAAGACTGGCACACAGGGCAGCAACCGCAGTGGCCTTTCGCGGGAGGTTGAATGATTTCACGGGGATGACTCCTGAATTATTATTGTTGGGCGGCGGCGCGTTCATCGGTGCGCCTGCCACCGCATTCCTTCGCCGAGGTTAGGCCGGCCCTGACAAGAATACGTTGGCACAGGTGCCTGTCTTCAAGGGCTCTGGGGCAAAAAGATAAGGAACTGTGACGGGCTCGACAGAGGTTCCGCAACCTCTGCCACACTTTGCCGATATGAAGCGATATGAAGGCGGGGGCTACAGGTCAGATTGGGGCCAGGCTTGTCGCCCGTCGCACAGGGTCAGGCGAACAACACCCGGAAGGGCCTTTCCGGGCAGCGGGACATGACGCCCAACGGAACTGAGACTGGTATCGCCGGGAACCCAGGTGGCATCTGGGTCAAACACACACAGGTCTGCGACCTCACCCTGCCGCAGCTCGGCGGAGCGGCCAATCACCGCAGCCGGCCCGCTGGTCAGCGCGCGCATCAGACTCGCCATATCGAGTTCGCCACGTTCGACCAGCAGCAACCCCATGGACAGGGTACTTTCAATGGTGGACAGACCGGGCTCCGTAGCGGCCAATGGCGCCTGTTTAGCGGCAGAGTCATGGGGCTGGTGCTGACTTGTGATGGCATCGATTACGCCATCCCGCACCCCGCCCAACAGGGCCTGCCGGTCTTTTTCAGACCGCAATGGTGGTCGCACGTGGTAACGGCTGTCGAATCCCGACAGAGCGTCTTCGGTGAACATCAACTGGTGCATGGCCACATCCGCGGTCACCGCGATGCCACGTTTGCGGGCATCGGCCAGCATTTCCACGCTGCGGGCGCAGGAGAGTTGGCCAAGGTGCAGTCGAACCCCGGTTTCCTCCGCCAGTAACAACATTTCCATGACTGCGGCGGTTTCCGCCACTTCCGGGATACCCAGCAGGCCCAGCCGGGAGGCCACCAGGCCATCATGGGCATAACCGTCGGCGGCCAACGCCTGGTTCTCCGGGCTGAACATCACCGTGAGGCCGAACGTCCGGGCATAGGCCATACAACGCCGCAACACCCTGGCATTTTTCACCGGGCGGGCACCATTGCCCAGGGCGACACAGCCAGCACCGGCCAGGCCCGCCATGTCACTGAGCAGATCGCCTTCCAGACCACGGGTTATCGCCCCCACCGGCAATACCCGCACCGCTGAACGCTTCGCAGCCACATCCAGGATCAGGTTTGTCACCGCACCGGAGTCGTTGACTGGCGAGGTGTCCGGCGAGGCACAAAGGGTCGTGAAACCCCCGTGGGCGGCGGCGAGGCTTTCCGAGGCAATGTTGCCTTTCTGGCCATTGCCTGGCTCCCGCAGGTTGCAGCACAGATCCACAAAACCGGGCGTCAGGAGGCAGCC
>TARA_R110000823_G_scaffold309594_1_pt1 | contig 13578 bp, 23 predicted proteins | sample TARA_R110000823 | Tara Oceans TARA_R110000823 (sample SAMEA4397722) | marine metagenome | biome: Polar Biome; feature: [DCM] deep chlorophyll maximum layer (ENVO:01000326); material: water (ENVO:00002006), including particulate matter (ENVO:01000060) such as... | depth 20 m | reverse complement strand
CCTTACCTATATCGCCGTAATGGATGACCGTACGCGTCCCTTGCACCGCAAGTGGCACGGCATAACCCTGCCCATAGATCATAAGTTCTGGGATACCCATTATCCGCCTAACGATTGGGCCTGTAGGTGTACCATCCGCAGAACGGACAAAGCTGCGGACGATAAGGGCCTTAATGTTACGGACATGCCCGCACTGCCCAAGCAGTTCAATATTAATGTGGGCAAGGATGGTAAAGTGTACGAGGACAGCCATCCCTATTTTAAGGCCCCCGATTATAAAACGGTTGCGGCCTATGCCAAAACAGCTTTATTGCGGTACCAGACCCAAACCTATTATCCGGTATTGAAAAGCTCTTTAAAGGGCGTTTATACCTCGGATATCGGCAAGGTAGCCATAAACAGTACCAGTATAGAAAAGTCCTTGAGCCAACCCCATAAAAATGGGTACCTAAAGAACAATTTGGTTCAAAAGCTACCGGAACTTATAAAGGATGCCATTTATATAGGCAGTGCGGCCAGTACCAAAAGTGCACATTGGAAATACTACCACTATCTAAGGGTAACGGATTTTGAGGATATGATCCTGGTCTTCAGGGAAGATTTTAAGGGAGATCTTTTCCATTACACTATAGTGGAAAAGATAAAATCCTAAAGGTAGAGCCTTGAGGCCGCACAGGGCAACAGGAATACCAATAGGATTTTTAGAGGTTATAAAGATACTAAAATAATGCCATTTGTGCGCTGGGGTCGCTAAAATTGTTGCCGTAGGTACCTTCGTCGTTAAATATGGCACTTACGGTGCGGGTACTAAGGTAGAACTCGTTGGCAATCTTCTCCAGTATGGCCCCGTGCCGCCACTCCTTGTTTTTTTCGGACAGTTCCCTGTAACGTTTCTTAACGTTGGCGTTACGGAGTTCCAAAAGGTTACGGTGTCTTGCCATGAACACAAATATAGTTTAATCTGCCAAATTGTCAAAATTTCCTGACAGCACATAAAAAACCCCTCTGTTGGGAGGGGTCTAAAGTGTAGTGCATTCTGTTTGCCTGGTCGCTTACAAAGGCTCGTAATGTTTAATGTACAGCTTGTCCAGCTGTTCTAGTATCCGTTTTCCCTTTTGGGAAGAAAATGGCTCGTGGCGCACCATACACCCTGCCAAAGCTCTCATTTCACGATCTATATCGTGGGCAATGCGTAACAGCAACTTTAAATTTTCCAGTTCTTCCGGTAGGGGCGGTTCCATATGGTCCATGACTACCAGCTTGTTATCCGTCACCTTAAATCCTATTGGGTTTCTGTAGTCGCTCATATCCCTAATTTTAATTGATTTGTCTGTTTTAGAATACGTGAGCCGCTTATAATAAGCTCAACACCAGTTTTGTTGGTGAACCATGCAGGGTGTGTGCCGCCATAAACATATATTTTTATAGCTAGGGTACGCTTTGCATTAAGCTTCTTTACTGTTTGCCCCGCAGGAGTGGCACTGTGTATTGCTCGGTGCACATCGTTAACAGAATACCAATGGTCGTTTTTTATAGCCACGGTACAAACGGAATAATCGTTAAGAGACTGGAAGCTTGGGGGAACGTCCCTAGCATCAATAAAATCATCCGTTCGGTGGGTATTGCCATAATACCCGTTCTTTCTAATACTAGGTAACACCTCTTTGGTAACCCATTTGCGGAAAGTTTTGGCTTCGGGTTTACGGCTTTTAAAAATAAGCTGATAAACCCCGCTTTCATTTACAATGTTTGCCTCTCTTGTTTGACCTGCCCTTACTATTGGTAAGGTCAGCTTTTCATCATCATCTAAATTAGATAATGCTCTGGTGACATTCGACAAACCAAGAATGTCGCATACATCTTTCGCGACAAACCAAGGTTCGTTTTCATAAAAAAGAGTTTGGACCTCTTGTTTGGTGATACTAAACTGGAACGCAATTGGCTCCATACTTTTTCTTTCTGTTGACATAACTCGAAAGGTTTTAAAAGGCGAAGCTCCGCCTTAGGTTTGTCAACACTGTTCAAGGAACAGGAGTACCCTTCTTTCGTTGGGTGAACCATAACGGAGCCTCTATCGTTAAAAAAATGTTTCAGGATTACTCCTTAAACTAGTGTTGACAAGTCAAATATAAGAATTTAATTTATAAATTCAGCACTTTCTACGGTACCATCAAAAAGAACCTTTGCTTTTACTGCATTCACAACCATACCGCCGAATCCGTTGCGACCCCTAAATTTGGTAATAACATCAAAATACCCTTCATCTGGATCATATGAATATCGCGTTTCTATATGCTCGTAACTATCGGGGTCATTCATGTTATTTTTTATGCTACGTTCCAAATTTCTACAACTGCCATCCCAAGCGGAAAATACACTAGAAATAATAGCATCCATTTTAGCTTGTTTTTCCGCAGCTGCGTTTTCCCGCGCTACCATATCACGGAACCAAGTTTTAGATTCTTCATAGGCTGCCCTATTTTCTATAATACTATCAAAGCTATCATAAGCCGCAAAATGTTCGGGCAATAAACTATCCTTTTCAACACTTGTCATCAAAACGGTAAGACTGTCAAGAGCGTTTTTTACTGAAATACTATCCTTATTCTCTTTAAGAATATTTTTTAGTCTCGATTCTTTAAAAATAAAATCACTTTTCATTTTATCAGCTGGAGTTTTGTCTCCAAAAATTCCAATGGACAAGAAAGTAATAAATGGCAAAACAAACAGAACGAATACAAGGCAGGCCAAGACTATGACAATAATTTTAATGGTTTTCATAATTTCAAGTTTAAATGGTTATTAAAAAGAGATTAATTTACAAACTTATTTTATCTTTTGGCACCATGATTACTCCACCTTTTTTAACATGGTGCCTGGTGGCCTCCATGGCGTTCTTTAGGTCTTCCTTGGTGTACTCCGGCCAATGCCGGTCATAATAGGCTGCCACCTCCTTTTTGTACATGCGCCACTCTTTATTGTTCTTGGGGGCAAAGGCCACTAGATCGTGCTCCAGGTCTTGGGGAACCTGATACATATGGCTCACAGCCCTACCGTGGCAGTGCACACATTCTATGAACATTGGCGTTACGCCTTTATCCCTGTGCTTTACCACTGTATTGGGACAGCCACCGCCACAGGTATAGGCATTTACTTTTGGCTGGTCCTTTACTTTCATTTCTTTAAAATCTTTGATATTATTCATTTTGCTTATAATTTAGATTATTAACGGTTTTGCTTATTTTAAAAGGTGCGTTACATGCATGACAGTAATACCAATTAGGAACCTCAAGCATGTCCTTTTTAGTTTCCTTATGGTTACAAGTCCCTGCCACAGTCCAGGCAACTTTTATAGTGTCCAAATACATCGCTCCAATGTTGGGTCTGGTTTCTGTGTTCACATTCCACGGTCTTCTCCTTTTCAGCTGTGATGGGGAACTTTCTAAGCTCCTGAATGCTGTGGAAAAATGGCATTTGGAAACCCTCTGCTATCTTGGCCTCCAGTTGCGCTCCTGGACTATCTTTCCAATCGTGACAAAAGAATATGGCATCACAGTCCATTAGGGCGGTAATGCACTTTTGCATTGCGGGTCTCCAGGGCGTTTTAAAGTCGTTCACCACTTCTAATGGGTTAACGGCTATAAAGCCCAAATCTCTTATCTGTACTTGGGCGCTACCAAACTTCATGGTACATTCCGCAATAGGTTCTCCGGTAACCTTGCCTGCTATATAAATTTTTTTCATTGTGCGGTTTAAAAAAACCCTACCCATTAGGATAGGGCTTTTGATTGTTACTTACTTTTTTCTATTACCGGCCAAGACCATTGACCTTCTTTTTTGCCCTCTTCCACTTTTGAAGCGTATAGGGTTTCGGGGCCGTCACAAAAAACCTTTAGGTTAACCGTTTTTTTGTCCACGGCCACTATAATGGCAGGGACTTGTTTTTGTGGCGTAGAGCCGCGCCCTGCTATTTGTTGTTGCTCTTTTTCCGTGGGAGTGTACACCACGATTCTTCCAATTGTTGGATCCATAATTATATATTGATTTAGATTAATACTCGGTTTCTATATAGCCTATTCTGGGGTGCATTTTTGATAGTGTTCTTGTAATAATTATAGAGTCAAATAGTGGGTCAGATTCAACTTTTAAGGATTCACTGTTACCATAACAAGTAGCTATTGAATGCCCGTTTTTTTCGATTGTGCAAAAACCAGCACTTTCTACCTTGCATCTTGGAGGAACCATATCGGCATGTGTAAAAAAGCCATTGAAAATGATTGCCCGTGCACCCATTACTTTATTAAAACCATTAGGGGTGACAATGATATATTTTAACTCGTTCATCTATTTATAATATTTTTTTACACTTGCCCTGGTCCTGTCCACTCTTGCGCCCTGGGCATCCGGGAGGGCAATAGTGTTTTTCATGCGTTCTGCAATGTCCATGGTGTCATTGTTCTTGTGGGTAAGGCTGGTGTCCAGGCTTTGGCGTACCGCTGCCTGCATCCTTTTATCGGTATAGGCCCTAACGTGCTTTAATATCTTGTTCATGGTGAGCTTTCCGTACACATCGGACTCCTTGAGCTCCTTGCAGATGACCACCAAGTCCTCCAGCTTTAGGTTACTGGTCTCATAGTTGGCCAGTATCTCCGTTACAATGGTCTCGCCCTCGTCCTGGCTAAGGGGCTTGTCAAAAAACAGACTGGCACCTATAAAAAGCTTGGCCATGGCGGGGATCATCTTTTCCTCTCCTTCTTGCTTGGCCCAACGCCAAACCGTAGGGCTTTGGCTGTTCATGGCAACCTGCATGGTGAGTTTGCCATAATGCTGTACAATATGGCGGTTCCTATAGTCGGACGCTGTTATCAGCTCCACCAGTTCCGGCTTGGTTTGCTTTTTTAACGGCATTTAAAAGAGGGTTTAAACGTGAGTTAATGTATTTTAAATCTGTATTCTCCTGATGAAACTTGTCCAGCTTGTGCCAATTAAGGAGCAGGATCTCAAAAAGCTCCAGCCCTTCCACTTCATTGCCTCCCACTTTGGTGAGATAGGTCTTTATCTGGTTCAGGGCCTTGCCGTCCATGCCTGTAAACTTTGGCGGATACCCCATAAACTTTTCATAGAAGCCATGCCATGCCCCCACATATTGTTGGTAAGTACTGGCCTGTTTTTCTACTTTGGTATAGGTTATGGTGGGGTATTTTTCCCTGTAGGACTCCATTTCATCCTCGGTGGCCGGTATTACCGTTCCAAGGTTCCAAGTCTGTCCTGGTGCAAATTTCTTCCCGGACAATATTTCCAGCCTAAAGAACTTGCCGTTCTTGTAGCTGATCTTTAAGGTGCGGCCCGTTGTTGGGCTATGTACGGTATAATGTGTCATGAGCATTCTGTTCTAATATTAAATAGCTTACCGCACTCTATGCATTTGTGGGCCAGCTTTTCACAGGTAACGCTTCCTCCCAACACCACAATAGTCTTATAGCGGTGAGGGCAGGTGAGCTGCTTGGCGTGGTTGGATTTTGGTAGCGGTTTCATTGGTATTTTTTGGTTACCATGCCCTCCAGGGCGGCAATGATCTTACTGGTCTCTTCCTTGTCCATTTTTTTCAAAGGCTTTTGTACAGGAGACTTATCGCTCTGGAGCCATGCCCCCAAGCGTTCCATATCCGCATAGCTGCGTCCGGTCTGGTGGTTTATGGTCTCCCAACCGTTTTGGCGGCACAGGCTTAGGATGTATTTGTGCTGGCTATTGGCAGCATCAAAGAAGCCCCAAAACTTGGGAGTCTTCTTTAGCTCGTTATAGGCTTTATAATCAAATGCCATTCTAATGGATCATTTTGGTGATTACCTCTATCAACATGGCTGCACAGATAACGGCCACCAGGTAAACGGATAGGTATCCGTATTTCAAAACTTGTTTTTCCAGTGTTCTCATTCTTCAATATTTAATTGGGCATCTAGCCCGTGGTTAAATCCTTTAGTGTATGCGTCCTTTTCGTTTTCCTTTACCATGGCCTCTATGTCATCCAGAAACTTTACCAGATGGCCCACACTTGCCGCACGAATGCCATAGGCACTCATAAGAGTACTAATGTTGTGCACGGTGTTCTGGTTGTGGATATCCTTGTTCATAGCTTTGTTAAAAAATGCCCGTCTTTCCGGGCCGTCATTCTTTCTGCTCTTTGGCGGGTAATGTGTTGTGCCCGGTAACCTCCCGCCGTTTATCCTATGTCCTCCAAATACTGCACCTTCACTCCCACAAAGGCCTTAGGGAAGAGGCATGGCCTTAAAGAGCAGCTTTTTGCCCGAAGAAATCCGAGTCCGTGTCCGGTTACCGCCCTCGCTTAAGCTCTTTATCCTTTACTTTCCCTGGAGGAGATGTGCAAAGTATATGGCTCCTGTTTTCACCTTTTACCCATACGGCACCTTGGGCCTTGCGCTGTGCTTCCAGCATTTTAGCGGCCTTTAGGGCCTCCTGTGCCTGCCTACGATAGTAGGTGCCGTTGTTTTCTATATCCTTTCTTTCCGTAGCCATTAGATAAGGTGGTTTTGCTTTAAAAAGCTATTAAGGCTAGAGGTCTCACTGGGGCCAAGCTCTGCCTGTGCCACCCAATTATTGTTCATGTCCCGTAGCACCAATTTGCCATTGACCCATATTTTGTCCTCGCTGGTCTGTGTTATCTCTATGGCCATCATTGTCCTTTATAAATAAGTTCGTACACTATGGAGTCCTGGTGGCGCATTAATTTGCCCATATGCATCTTAAAGCTTGGGGTGGTAGCCTTTACTCCACTCTTTATCTTCTTGCAGAGGGAACTGGAGTTGAACATTAAGCTAGTTTTGGTATGGTTATCCCTAAGCTCCAATCCTGTGGTGGCAATTCCAAAATACCAATGGCCCGAGTTCTTGGCGTCCTGAAGAAACCTTAGTTTCATTCCAGCCTTTAGATTCATTTCCTTCATCAACATTTTTGAAACTGATATCCCTCCAGTTTTTCCAAAATTGATATGTTTGGAGTCGCGCGTTGTGCCTTCAGCTTTAAATTCTATGAGTTCCATATTACAAGCTGCTAAAGTTTAACAATAGGTTTTCCCATTTACCACTGGAGCCACGGGTCTTAAATTCGTAGCCAAAACCTTTAAGGTGGTAGCTGTAGCTCTCTTTTATAAGCTTTAGACCTTCTTTCCAACGGGGATCACCAAATTTCTCCTCGTGCTGCAAAAGGTTCATGACACGGCCATATTCCATATCGCCATTTTCGTTCCTCTCCAGGAAGCTCATTAGAATGTCGTACATCTTCAGGTCTCTCTTTTTTATGGCATCGCCCAAAAAGTCCTTTATCAGCTCCACGGCCTTGGTGCTGCGTTCGTCCCAATGTGGTTCCGTATCCCTTCGGCGGGTAACCCTTAGGACACCGTCCGTATCCGTAATACTAAAGCCGCCTTTGCTCTTCCCTGGCATTTTACCATAACTGGCCAGGGCCTCGGCCTGTTCTTCCATTACCTGGTGGCACAAGCTTTTAAATTGTGCCAATTGGGTCTGTAAGGTAATGGCCTGCTGTACTATTTCATTTACAACAATATTGCGCTGGTACTCGTACTCCTTTTTCTTCTTTTCTTCCTGGAGCAGTTGGGCCTTTTTCTTTTTGGCCAAGATGGCCTCGATCTCTTCGGGGGTCATGTCCTCTATGGACTTTGCTGTGCTTGTTTCTGTGTTCATCGGATTTTTGTTTAATTACTTAATTTGCTGTTGTACAATAGGCCCAAGAGCCTTTTATGGTATTGGCACACACCGTTGTAAAATTCATGGTGCCTATTGCTCCTGATCCATTTATCCAGACCTTTGGAGCGGGTCAATAGTTCTTTTCTGTCCATAGGATCAATTATTTTGGTATTGCTTTTCATAATGTTCCCTGTCCCATTGGCTGCTTTGGGCAAGGGTGGTAATCTGTTGTATCTTGCTCTCCAGGATAACCGGCACCTTGTACCTTGGCTCCCTAACATGTCCTGGGTTTAGGGCATCGTCCTCCAATACCCTGAGCCATGCGGCCCGTTCCTGGTTAAGGCAAATGCGCTGGCTGTCCGTTAACAATCTATTGTTCTGTATGCTCCAGGCTATGCAGTCCCGCAACACTTCAATTCTATTCCAAATTTGTTCCCTGTTCATTCTTAATTGTGGTTAACCCCAAGGTTTTGGTTCTTGGCTTTGATGATCAATGGTTTGCTGTAGTACAATTGTATTTTGTGCACGTTTTTAAGGTAGAGCAAATAGGCATCCGCCTTTTTGGTGGTGGCCATGTACGGCCCTATCTCTTCCATAAATGCCAGTTCGTATTTGGTGTACTGCTCCCGCCACCATGCAAAGAGGGCAGCGTTGGCGGTGAGGCTCTGTAGTTCCCTATTGCCGAAACTGTTGGTGCCGCACCAGTTAAAATATTGCTGGAATATGATGTTCTCATACTCGCTTGGGGAGACTTGCAATGCTGTTAATAGATTTTCCATAGTGCTGGGTTTTACTCGTTAATTACTTCCATTCCATGATAAAGCATGGCCTTTTCCTCATTGATCGTCAATACACCTCCGGGACACCTGCCGCTTACAAAGCAGGCCAGGCCCTTTACCCTTACGATAACTTTTGCCATTTTCTTGGCAAGTTTGGCGGTGGCCGTGTAGGGCTCGTTCTTGTCCTCATGGGCCACGTGCACAAATAGGGTCTTGGGATGTCTCTGGGAAAGTTTCCTAAGGATGCCGTATTTAAGCTCGTCCTGGTAAAAGGTGATATTGTCAATGAACACGATTCTTGGTGCGCCCCTTTTATTTAGTTTCTCCTCCAGTTCCTCTAAGGGCGTATATTCCAGGAACTGTAGGTTGTTGTTGTCGGCATCTAATTGTGCCCTGGCGCAGGTCTCTACAAAATCTTTTCCAATGCCCTCCTCTGCGCTTATGTAGAGGGTCTTGGCGAACTGGCTCAGGTATTCTGCCAATTTTAGACAGAACCACGTTTTACCGTTCTTTTCCTCGCCATAGATTATCCATACTCCACAGGTTTCCGGGGTTCCCATGACTTCTTGCCATAGCCCGCTAAATTTGAATGTGCTAAACTTCTTTGCATAGAGATTCTTTAGATTTAATGATCTGCTCATCGTTCATATTCCGAATTATAGTGTCCACGTTGCGTAGGGTTTTATTCTCTTTAATGCACTTGGTTATTATTTTTGGGACTTTGTTCAATTCGGCAATGTTTACGCTGGCCACATCTCCTATAAGCTGCCGTAGGTAGTGCTGCCTATCTTCATGGCCGTAGGGTACCAGATGTATAAATTCTTCGGAGAATCTACTGAACACCGCCGCGTAGCCTATTTTTTTACTGTTAATGCCCTTTTTTATCTTGCTCTCCAGGGAATCGTCCCCTATCATGTACCAGCCGCAATTGTTCTCGGTACCGTTCCATAGTTCATGGACCTCCAAGAATGCAGGGTAATCCAAGTAACCGGCATCATCCAATGTTATAATGGGATTTTCAAGGACGTTTAAATAGTATTTAAGATTGGCCTTTACATCCACATACCTACCGGCATGATCTATACCCACCGTCTTGGCAAGGCCACGGATAAAGCTTTGCCTGGTCTTGCCCTGGGAACAATCAAAATAAAAAGCGTTCTTAAGGGTCTTGGTAACCCGTTGCGAGCTGTAGGTCTTGCCTATGCCGCAGATATCTATAAGTATCATGCCCTTACTGTAGCGTTGGCAGAACTTAATATTATCCTCAATTTGCGTGTAAACGTCCGTGCGGGCCGTTTTCCATGTATTTTCCCTTGGGTTTACCTGAAGTTCCCGCCCAAGGCGTATCCATTCTGCATCACTTACAATACGGTCTATTTCACCGTTTTTAAGCCTGCTGTAGACAGAACTGTTGATTCCTATGCTCTTGGCATAGGCGGCATCGGAGCCGCCGTAATTGTCCCTTGCCTGAAGTATGGCATTGCGGACGTTGTTTTTAAATTGGGAGTGGATATTCATAATTAATCGATATTAAAGGCCGATCTCCAGCCGGTTGCACTTACATTTTTATTAGGGTTATATTGATATTCGTTCTCTACCTCTTCCAATACCTCTACCTCTCTGGGTTCCTTGGAAACTTTGCTTAGGCCCGGTATCTGGAATTTATCGTTAAGGGTCTTTTTCCTGTGGTCCAGAATGGTCACATGGTCCAGTTTGTTCTTTTGGGTACGCATATAGCCGTTAACAGTGGCCTCGTACCTGGTCATGATGGCCATTTGCTTCTCGTCTTCCGCTGTACGCTCTACACGGGCCTTGTTTGGCTTAGGTTTGGGCAATAGCTCGCAGATATACCTACCATCCATATAAACCAGGGCTTTTATAACCTTGCCATCGTTGCCGTCCAGCCAATAGACATCAAAATCCTTTCCTTCTACCTGCTTCATAAGGTTGATGAGCTTTTCACCGGTGTAAATGTTGCCATGATCCCCTAGGAGCCATAAACGGTAGTTCATCCTAGTTATCCCGGTATTACATGAGGAGGGCGTGTGGTTGCCAAGGTGTGGCAAAATGGCCTTATAGTTAGTAGGTTTTAAATCCGGGTTCTGGTTCTCCAGGAATACCTCCCAACGGGTCTTGCCCTTAATTTTGGAATGCTCCATATTGTTCCAGGTAACTATGTCTTTTAAAGACTCCTCCACCAAACGATCGTAGGGAACCGTCATTTTTGGAACATTGCTTATCTGGTTGGGCTCGCTAACTGCGAATGGTCTGGCCAGCCATCCCTCGCGTTGTTTTTCTATCTGGTACCTTAATGGCTTGTAGTAAGCTTCAATTCTTTTGGATCGGGCCTTGTTGGCATACATTTGTCGGTACTGGAACATATTGCCCTCCTTTAAAAAGGTTTCCTTATAACTGCTGTTCAAGGAGCTCTCGCACTCTATTTCTGCCGGAAGGTTCAGCCCCCACTCGTGGTAGTTGCGTACCATTTGCCTGTAGAAGTCCAGGATAATGCCCTCTTTGCTCTTGCCGTATACCCATGTTGTAAATGCCTCGCTGGCAAGATCTATACCGTTGTAGAACCACATGCGTTTTCCTTTCTCATATTCAAAAGGTGGTTGTCTATCATCCACGGATATAATACTGCCCGCTAGACTGGGCTGTTCAAAACTGTGGAAGGGGGTAAACTTGGTCATGTATTTTTGACGGTCGCCATTTCTGCGGGCATGTGTTCCTATTTGGCTCTCCCACTTGTTCAAGTAACTGCGGATGCTGCTCTCGCTCAAGGATTTAAATTCCTTTGGATTATAGATCTCCCCGGTACTGTCATTGACCACTTGTAAATGACCGCCAATAAATGCGTTGTACTGGATATATATTTCCGTTGGTGTGGGTTTTTGGTTCTGCCCTGCAAACATGTTGTTAAGCAGTCCAATGGCATCCTCTGTAACCTTAAGGGCATTCTTTTTGGAGATGCCTTTAACGTCCTTGATCAATGTGGCGTAACCGTCCCTTCTAAAATCCCTAAAGGCCTGTTTAAATCTTTTACTGGTAGGTATGTTGTGACTATAACCGTATTTGGTCATCATTACATCTTTGAAGCTTTCCGCATCCGATGCTAGGGACAATAGTACGCCCCTAACGGAACCACCTTTGGTAATCCTTTCCTGCTCCCGCTCATTTTTCAACTGAACCAGGGCCTTCATAACACTGGCGTTGGTAATGTACCGTTGCTGGGCTTCGGGCAATAGGTAACTGCCGTCTTTGGTGGTATAGTTGGTGTAGAAGTCTACCGCTTCCCGATCGCGCTTATAGTAACGTTCTAAAATGTGCGATACTCGCCTGGGGTCTTCAATGTGTTTTTGTACATTCTTGGGTAGGGTATCGTAATCAATAAGGACTTTCCTGCCATTGCCGCCTACATTCAATTTCTTGATGCCGTATGGCTTGTCCTTATACCTGGTGATTTCACTTTTAAGTGAATTCCAGCAATTCCAGAATTCTGGAATAAGTTCGTCCTTGCTGACGGCCACTAAATTGTTATCCAGGAGTACAGGCATATTAGTCGTTGGAAATTGGAGTGAAGAATTCTATAGTAGCCCTTATATCTGCCATAATGACTTTGGATATTCTTGTGTTTGTTTCTCTTTCGCCTTTGGCGATCATGATGACGTAATTTAAACTCACGCCATACTTTCTAGCCAGGGCAGCATATTTGCCTTCCATTATTTTTAATTCATCGGATGTAAAGGGTATGCTCATTTTAGTATATTTGTTCAGTTCGATTAAACAAACATATACCAAAAAAGTATATTATCAAAATTAATTTTACCAAATAGGTAAATTATTTATGGATCAGTTTGAAAAAATACGAGAAGCTAGAGTGGAAATTGGCCTAAATCAAGGCGAGTTTGCTAGTGTTTTGGGGGTTTCTCAAAAGGAGGTATCTGTACTTGAATCTGGAGGAAAAAAATTTTTACCAAAAAAGTATATTGATTTTTTGATGCAAAAAGGGTATGACATAAATACCCTTTTTAACGATGAAATGCCTTTGAAAAAATTGGAAGAGACACAAGATATTTTAATGGAATCCCAACAGTTTTATATTCAAAGAACCGATAAACTGCATAAAAATCAGTCAATTCCACTTTACAATTTGGAGGTGACTGCGGGTTTGGTCGAACTTTTTCAACATGTCAACGAAAAAACACCTATTGATTATTTAAGCATTCCCAACCTTCCTAAATGTGATGGAGCGGTATTTGTAACTGGTGATAGTATGTACCCATTATTGAAATCCGGGGACATCGTGATCTATAAACAGGTGTACAATATTGAAGAAGGTATTTTTTGGGGAGAAATGTATTTGATCTCTGTAGAAATAGATGGAGAGGAATATATATCTGTTAAATACATCCAAAAAAGTGACCAGGGCGATGACTATATAAAATTAGTCTCCCAAAACGGCCATCATCAGCCTAAAGATATCCGTAAAGATAGAATAAGGGCCATCGCTATGATCAAGGCCAGTGTGCGCATTAATGCCATGCGTTAAATGCTTTAATGCTCCTTAAAACTCCCGAAAACATATCTTTTTTTTATACCCATGCCCCTGAAAATGCGCTTATAGCCCAATTTTATTAGGTTTGTCGCTATTTCAATAAAAAAACATAATGTAATTATCGGGGGGTCTACAGCGTTATTTTGTGCAAAAAAGGGCCTTTTTTTGCATCTATGGGGGTGTGAACTGGTAAAAAAAAACAGTGATTTGCACCTCCAACTGCGCCTCCAACTGCATCTCCAACATAAAATAGTAGTATTTTTACTTTTTGGTATAATTTTACAAATACTGCCTTAAGCCTTGGTATTACGGAGGTCTTAAACTACAATGAATTACAATGTCAATTACATTTAAATTATAATTAACTTGCGTTTTGGAACATTCCGTTTTGCAGAAAAAAGAGCATAAAAAACCCCAAACTATAATAAATTCGGGGTCTAACAAAGATTTTAAAAAATATTACTTTTGGAACATTCCATTTTGCCCCTTATACATAGCCACCTATAAAATTAAACTGCAT
>TARA_R110000823_G_scaffold201100_2_pt1 | contig 13583 bp, 9 predicted proteins | sample TARA_R110000823 | Tara Oceans TARA_R110000823 (sample SAMEA4397722) | marine metagenome | biome: Polar Biome; feature: [DCM] deep chlorophyll maximum layer (ENVO:01000326); material: water (ENVO:00002006), including particulate matter (ENVO:01000060) such as... | depth 20 m | reverse complement strand
TGGTGAAGGATTTACTACTTTAGATATGGGTGGAGACCCACCTGAGGGCGATGCTCAATCAATAGCTCGTAACTTAGGTCACTTAGCTGGTTTTGTTGGTTATGTTCCTGCAATGCCATTTAAAGCTCTTGGTGCTGTTAGATTAGCTCAAGCCGCTAAAGCTTTAAAGGGTAAGTCAGTACCTATGTTAATAGCAAATGCTGCTACTAAAAAAGCTAGCAAATTAAGCAATGCTATTCTAGGTAGAGCTCTTACTAAAAGAGCTGCCGCTACTGGAGTAGCTACAAAATTTATACAAAGTAATACAACTCAAGATATAGTCTCAGGAGCCTTTCATTTAGGTATAGCTAGTGCTGTTGGTTCTTGGCGTGGTGGTGTAGATGAAATGATGGCTGGATTTGTTGGTGGTGCTAAGACTGGAGCTGTATTCAGAGGTATTGGTAACATGGTTAAAACTGGTTCTGATGGTGCTGATAAAGGCTTAAGAGCTTTAGCGTCATCTTTATTTACAGGCTTACCTTCTACTATGCGTGGAGATACAACACCTATGCAAATATATGAATATGTATTAGGTGCTTATTTTGGTGCTAATGAAATGCCTGTACATAAACGTATGGCTGGTAAACATTTAGCTAAAATGGCTAGAAGTAAAGACCCTGAAGCACAAAGAGACCCTGAATTAGTTACAGGATGGGATAAGATAGACCCACCAGGACAAAAGCTTGTATTAAAAGAATTAGCTAGATTAAATGACCCAGTAACTGCTTTAGCTTCTGATATTATAAAATCAGACCCTAGTATAAAACCAGAACAAGCTGAAATATTAGCTAAAGAAATATTAAAAGCACAAGAAAAAGAAAGAGAAAGTGTAAAGTTTTCAGAACAAGGTGAGCCAGAAAAAGAATTTACTGACCAAGAATTAAAAGAAATTAATTTAAGCAGAGAAGACTCTGATCCTCAAACTATTCCTAATAGCATATCAGTCAATGCAAAGTCTTTTGTTGAATTTAATATGTCTAAGTATAATGATAGCTTATCTAAGGGGGAAAAGCTTGATGTAGCGATCGATTTAAACAATCAATGGGCTAAGTTTATACCTAAAGGAAGAAAAAACGGTAAGAATCCTTATCAAGACATGGTTGAATACATTAATAAAAAACATCCTGATTTCTTAATGGAAGAAACTGATATTAATTATTGGCGTAGGATTGGATTTACTAGAATAAGACAAAAACCAGTTGATATTGTTACTATGCATAATGGAGTTGCTAGAGTTATGTCTAGTGATAAAAATGGTGTTACTATAAATGAAGCTGGTAATAGAAGGCAGATAAGTGAAGAGCCTAAATCTATAGAAAAAGTTTGGATGGAAGATTCTGGTATGAAACTAGGAGCAGAGCCTAGAAGTGTTTTAGCTGTTCTTGACAGTGTAACTAGAAATACTTCTATAGGTGTAAGAGAATTTAGTCTATCTAAGTATAAAAATCATTTAATAAATAGAGCTGCTGCTAAAAATGAAATGAATGATAGTAATTTTCCTAATAAAGCTGATATTATAAATGGTGAGAAAGCTTATAATAAAGAAATGGGTAGAACATTTAATCTTATGAATACAGATGGTAAGTATTATTTTGGAGGTAAAGGTGATGCTGAAAGAATGTATTTTACAAGTTATCATCCAGGTACTCCTAGGACTAAGGCTTCTATTAATAAGTTATTTACTACTGTAAAGTCAGAATTAAAAAAAGCTGGAGCTACTAAAATAGAAATAGATAAAATTAATAGAGATAGAAAGTCTTTTATAGAAGAATACGCAAAAGGTATTGGAAGTGAAGAGAGAGCTGGTAAAATATTTGATAAAGCTTATTTATCTAATGTATTGTACGACATAAGACTAAATGGATTTAAAAATTTAAATGATTTAAGTAAAGTTTTAAAAGGAGGATTTATAAATGATGCAAAAGCTTTTAACAAACGTGCTCAAATCTGGTTCACGTCTGGCTACTCTGCTGACGTTGAATCTCTTACTATGGCTGTTGAAAAATCTAGACAAGGTTTCAAACAAAAAAGTGATATAAAAAATGATAGTTTAAATATAAAAATAATAGAAGACTATGGGAAAGACATGCCTCACAAAATAGGCACAGCAAATAGTGAATATGTTCAAGTTACTGATGGAGCTATACTAGGACGTTCTGACGTTGTAGATGGCTTAAATAAAGGAGCTGGTCTACCAACTGAAGGAGGAGCCAACAAATCTTTTATCGTGTCACCTAACCCCCAACACGGAGCTTTACTGGGTAAGTATATGATACACTCTGCATCTCCTAAGTTAGAAAACTATATGCAAAAGAATAATATACATTTTATAATACCAAGATCAGCTGCAAAGCAAATTGGTACTAGAAAAGTAGGTAGCATGAATTGGAATAGAAAACAGCCAACAGTAGATGCTGAAACTTATCAATTACCAATAAAAGATATAAAAATAGTACCTTCTGAAATAGTAGACTCACATAGTTTAATGGCTCAAGGTTTACCTAAACAAATGCTTACAAATTTTACACCATATGGTCATTTTGACCCAAGCAGAGCTCCTTTTAAAACTGAAGCTGAGTATAATAAAGCTTTAAATGAAACTTTTGACGATATGTATTCATCGTTAAGTGGAAAAAGAGTTGAAGGTGTACCTGAGTTTAACAGTCTTATAAATAATTTAATTAAAAATCCTAAGGTTAATTCAAAAGACATACCTCATTTAATTAATAATCTTGATAGTATAGGCGTAAGAGAGCTACTTACAGCTATGAAAGCTAAGGGAAACGAAGAATTTGCTAACGCTGCTTATGCTAAAATTCAAAGAATGAATAAAGATATACTAGAAGAAATGCGTGCTGATGGTGAACATTCTGAATTAGAGATACAAGAAATGAAGAATGAAATGATAGATTTTGTTACTGTTCAGGAAAGAATACAAAAGCTTGTTCCTAATAGTTTAGCTGGATTCTTACATAAATTTAGTCGTGACTATAGAATGTCTGTAATGAGAAATTATATTGTAAATGGGATCACTAGACCTAAGATAAAAAACAGTGGTTCTACTAGAATGCGTCCATATGAAATAGGGATGTCTAAAGAAGGTCGTACTGCTGAATTAGAAAAACGAGATGATATATTTTTCTTAGATGAAGGTTATAAAAATTTAAAGATTGACATGTCTGGTTTTGGTAAAAAGAATACAACTCTTGGTAAGCTATGGGAAGAGTATGTAAATACTCATAAAGAAAATAATGCACAGATAGAAGAAATATTTAAAGCAGTTGTTACTAGGGTTCCTATGGATTCAATGTCTGGTGCTCATGTACTTAGCTTTAAAGGATTTACTGGTATTCGTGGCTTTGGTTCGTTACTACATGGAAGAACAATGGAATCACTTGGCGGTGCTGATTTAGATGGAGATAAAGCATTCGTATTCTTTGGTGGAAGAAATTCATCTGGACAAGGTGAAGGATTTAAGAAAGAATGGAAGGATATGTATGATTGGTCTAAAAATGAGTATGTAAATAAAGAAGGCTTTGAAGAGCATAACAAAGACACAATTAATCCTTTAAGTGGAAAAACATATAGAGAAGAATTGACTGTACAAGGAGATATAAAAGATGATATAGGAAGTAATAAAGCTTTGCAATATTCTCCTGTCATAAGAGGTGCTGCCTCTCAAGCTGCTTCTGAAGGAAGAGCAAATTTAGGTGCTGCTGTAACTCAAGCTTCTTATGTTAAATCAGCTTATTCATCTATTCGTGCAATGGACAACTCCACCTTAGATAAGCAAATCAAATTATATGGTAAAGATTATGTTCTTCAAGTAAAAGCTATTTCAGAAGAAAAGAATTTAAGAGCATTTAGGGGAATGACAAGAGCTTCTATTGGCTTGTCTTCTGATCCTATGGATGAAGCTGGATTAAATTTTGGTGCTTATGGAAGTAAGCTACTTAATAAACAAGTAGATGCTTTGTTTAAATATGATATATACGAAGTTAAAAATGGTAAACGTGTTTATATGAGTAAAGCTCGTAAAAATGATATCTTAAAAAAGAGACCAAGTTTAAAAAGTTCAGCTTTAATAGGAACTATGAGAGAAATTAATCAAGCTATTTATAGTAAAAATTGGTCTGAAAATAGAAGATTTGATATGGGAGAGATACAAGAAAAGCTTGAAACTCTTAATAACCCTGCTAATGGATTAAATGAATCTACTATGAATACTTTTATACCTAAAATAGGTATGGATATGAAAGGATTAGACTGGAGTGATGGTGTATTAAAGAGAGTTGATCATGGAAAATTAAATGAAGTTTATACAAAACATAAAGATAATGTATTAAATGGTGTATATGATTGGATTAATAAAGCTTTAGGTAGAACTTCTAGTGCTGTTCCTAAATCTGCACATTATGAAATTACTAATAAGTATAAATTGTTTACTAAAGAAGGCATGGAAGCTCAGCTTAACTCTGAAAGCAATGGTTATGAACGTGATATTTTTAATTCTAAAGGATTAGAGAGTTATAAGAAATTTTTAGACCCTGATAATATGGAGAGTAGGTCAAGAGCTTTAAAGAAATTAGTTAAAACCGCTGAAGACTTTGTTGTTAATGACTTGTCTGATATAGCTAGTTATAACTATATAAATAAATTATCTGAAAATATTTCAGTTAAGAGAATGGCAGAATTAGCTAAAAGAGCTGATGATATAAAGAAAAGTAGTCACATATTAGCTAATAAAAGTAAAAAGATAAACAATGTAGCAAAAAATTACAGCCCTTATACGGCTAATTATCTTAAAAAAGTTGGTGAGTATCTTTATGGGGATAAAACAACTTCAGCATTAAATCAATCTCAAATAGATAAACAAATAAAAGAATATAAAGAAGGACTTAGTACAGAAGAAGCTAAGCTATTTGATGGTCTTATGCTTTCTACTATATGGAGAGGTAAAGAATTTGATAGACAAGCTATGATAAAAAGATTAGGTAAGCCTCCTGAGGAGCCAGGAGTAATAGCTGAGATGGAAACAATGCTTACCGATGCTAATAAAACAAGCTTATCAAGAGTTGGATACGCATCTGAAGCTGTTTCTAATACTTCAGTAAAAGGTATGTTAAAAGAATATTCAGACTTATTTGACTATAGCATAGAAAAACCAATACCTAAATTAGCTGAAAAGATGGTAGAAGCTTCTGAAAAAGTAGAAGAACCAATAACATTAACCGATCCTGATGGTAATAGAATTGATAATGTTAAAATAATAGAAACTGTTGGATTTGATAAAAAAACTAAAAAATACTTTGATGAACTTGCTCCCTTTATTGGCTTAAAAGAAGGTAAGTTATCAAAAGAACAAAAAGAATTATCTGATAAAATAAAAGACCACATAAAATATTATCAAATTGCTGGTAAAGATTTAAATGGAGTTATGAGATGGCTTATAAATAAAGATATAAATGTAGCTTCTATGTCTGATTTTCAAACTTTAAATAGATGGTTTGAAATGACTAGAGATGGTACATGGTGGCAAAAAATTATGCGTCCAGCAATAGATAAAAATGCAACTATAAGTAAATGGCATCATAATATGTTTCCAAAAGCTATTGGCGAAGATTTAATGAGATTTGAATTAAAATATTTCGATAAAATTCAACCATATAAGAGTAAAAATGGTTGGGTTAAAGGTCTTGTTAGAGAACCTACTAATATGATGGCTAAGATGCAGGGTGCTATACATACTATGCAAGAACAGTCTACTCAAATGTTTGAAGAACAAAAAGATAAGCTTGATACTGATTTACGACCTTACTTAGAAGGTATAACTGATGGAAATGAGCTATTTAGAATTGCTGTTAGACAAAGAGAATTTAAAATGAGAAAATCTAAACAGTTTAAAGAAAGGTATGGTGACAGTCCTAGTTTATATAATTCTAAAACTAAAGAATACATTGAACAGTGGAATAAGATTCAAAAAGAATATAATTGGGAAGTTGCTAAAGATAAAGTTCATGATGTAACACTTGGCGGAGGTAAAATAGTGAAAATGACGGGCCAAGAAATTGCTAATAATATTAATAAAGTTATAACTAAATGGAATAAAAAAGTTCACGGTTGGATGAATGGTAATAGAAATTATGATTTAAATAAAAATGAATTTGATAGACAGTATGCTGGTTTTAGAAAATCTTTTAAAAACTATAGGGGTGACTTTGCTATTGTAAAAAAATTCATAAAAAAGTTTGACGATTCACTAATGGATGGTAAAAAAGTTGAGTTAACTGAAGGTATTGATGGACTTAGAGAGATTAGTAAAAGTCAAATGATATCTTATTTTCCAGAAGCTAAACAAGATATAAAAAATAATATATCTAAGGGATTAAAAATAGATGTAACTGGTAAAATAGATTATGATGCATATTGGCCTCATATTTCTGGTGATAAAAATTTAGCGGCTGCTGGATTAAAAAAGCAAATAGAAGAGTTTGCAAATGATTCAAGTTTAAGTAATGAACGTAAAAATAAAGAAATGACAAAAGCTATATATCATTACAAACAAATTACAGGTGATTTTATGCCAAATTCTGAAATAAATGATCCTTATGAACATGCTTCTAATATATTAAGAGATATAGCTACTAAGAAAGCTAAACAATCTGATAGTATTGGATTTTTTACAAGTAATCCTCAAGTAGGTTCTCAGCATAAAAGAGATGCTCATATACCTGGATGGAGTATTGAGCCAGAAGTTTATACTCAATATATGAAGGGTGTTATAGATAATATGTATAAACACGCTTCTCAAATAAAAGTTCGTTCTGATATACATCAATTTCAAAGAGATCATATAAAAAAAACTGGGGATGCTAAGCTTGCTTTTGAATGGGTTGATTTTTTTAATTTATATGCTCAAGATGCTTTAGGTTATCCTCAACGTATTCCTGAAAGAGTTCTTAATAATCCTAATATGAAAATAAAAGGTACACCATTAGCTTGGTGGAACGATGGAAATGTAGTTAAAAAAATAAATATTATGCGTTCTAAGCTTGGTATTGGTAAAGTAAAAGAAGCTGATCTTCCAGAAGAATTAAAAGGAATTGATTTTGGTAAGTTAGCTTCTTGGGGAAATTTAGAGGCTAAATATCAATTAGCTACATTACTTGCTCACCCTAAAAGTGCAGTAGCTAACCTTTATGGAGGTACTATTCATACAGTAATCTCTACAGGACGTGAAAACTTTATGAATGCTAGAAATATTAGATATTTACAAGCTAATGTTAATCCAAAATGGAAAAATATGACTGATGTTGAAAATTGGGTTACTAAACTTGGTGTAGTAGAAGATTTTTTAATGTATGAAGCTGGTTTAAATCCTAAATTTAAAGGTAAGAAATGGGATTCTTTTTTTAAAGAAGCTACTGGTAAATTAAAAGGTGAGCCTGAGTTATCAGATAAAGCTATGTCTACTATAGCTAAAAAACATGGTATATCTGATATAATATTTAATAAAGCTGCTTGGTTTATGCGTAGACCTGAAAGAACTTTACGTAGAGATGCATTTATGGCTCATTATTTACAAGCTAAAAACAATTTTCAAGGTGCTATTACTAAATATGATGATCCAATGCTTATTGAAATAGGTAAAAGAGGTGTTAAGTCAACTCAATTTTTATATTCTGCTCCATTTAGACCAGCTTTTGCAAGGTCTACTATGGGTAAAGTAATGACTAGATTCCAATTATGGGCATGGAACTCTGTAAGATTTAGAAATCAAATAATTAAAGAAGCTAATTTGCGAGGTTTTAGAGAAGGCACTGATGAATATGAGCGTTTTAAACGCTTAGCTGCTACTGATATGATGATGATGGGTTTATCTTCTATATTTATGTATTCTTTGTTTGAAAATGCTTTACCTGCTCCTTGGAATTGGGTACAAGATTTAGCTGACTGGGCATTTGGGAATGAAAAAGAAAGAAGTAGAGCTTTCTTTGGTACTTACCCTGAAGCAGTAGCTCCGTTACAGTTAATTACTCCTCCTTCGTTAAGGATACTTCCACCTTTATTTAAAGCTATGATGAATGATGATTATAGTCGATTAGCTGGTTATTATGCATGGAGTATGTTTCCTTTTGGACGCATTGGACATGATTTAGTTGGACAAGGTGGCTTAACTACTAACCCTACTAGAGGAATAGAGAAGTTAACTGGATTACCATATCAACAAATGGGAAGATACTTGAAAAAGAATAAAGATGAAAAAACAATAAGAGTAGGCTAATGAATTGAAAGATAGGGAGACCACCCAATAACAAATGATCTCCCCTGTGTGGAATAGGTTCTCTTGGCAAAAGATAAACCAAGTTAGAGCGAACCTATTATTTTAGATTTACTATTTCGTCAAAATAACTGCAGCCTTTTTCTACTGTGCAATCTTCACCTATCATCTCTGGATTAAGTCCTTGTAATACAGGAGCCCATTTATTCTTTTTTAAATACTTTTTGTTTACTACTATATTACAGCCTAAGCATTTACCACAATCCCAATTTGCACATTCATTTTGTGCTTGTTGGAGTAACTTTTTCATTTTCAGCTTTTTGTTTATCTAATGTAGTCCATTGAGCTGCACTATACGGTGGCCCATAATCAGAAGCTTCTTCCATTGTTATATTTTTATTATGCTCATCTGCTGTTGTTGGTTCTGCTTCTCGTTTCTCTCTTTCTTCCATCAGTCTTAACATGTATGCAGATAAGTACACAGATAGGTCTAACGCTTCTTCTACGGCTTCATAAAAGTTATCTCTAGTTATGTCATCCCTAGGCATTATTGGTACATTCTGATGATAAGTTTGCTTACCTACTTCTAGTCTTTTCTGTATAAGCTTTATAATTAGATCATTGTTTTGCTCTAATCCTTTTTTATTGCCAGATTTTTTATATTCATCTATTCTTGTTTGAAGTTTATCTACTGCTTCTTGCATTCTATTCATAGTGAAACCTGCTTCTAATAAAGCTTGTTCAAGATGCTGTACTTTGTTTTTCATTATTTCTTTATTAGTCATCACATACCTCACAGTTTTTTGGTGGTAAGCCGTGATCAAGTTCTATACCTGTTTCTGATCCTACTTCTATAGAACCAGATTCAACCATTATATGTTTTTGGCTTAAATCTTTAGGTTCTGTTTCTTCTTCGATCAATAGAATCAAATTTTCTATTTCTTTCGCCTCTGATAAGTTGTTATTAAGATATTTGTCTGCTCTCATGTTTTGTAAAGCTGTTGTTATTAAGTTGCTTTGTTCGTGTGAAAGTTTCATTTTAATCCTCCAACTTTTATTGCAATAATATTATCAGTACTAGTAATTATATGATAATTATGCTTTAATTCTTGAATCTCGTTTGAATTTGGCTCTTGATATTTGTGGTAAGATTGCAATTTTACATACTTCTTACCAACATAAGTATCATCTTCAATAACTTCTGGCTCATCCCATAAATCAATCCATTCTCCATCTGCAAGTTTTACAGCATTGATATGTAATTCATCATGTCCTTTTTTTTGCATTCCAAATAATCTAGCGTTCATTAGTATCTTCCTCCTTTGGCTAATTTTCTTAGCACATATTTTTTTGTTTCATCTTTTAATTTTCCTACCCATTCTATTAAGATTATAAAATCGTCTTCATCTAGAGGGCCTTTTCGTGTGTTACATGATTTGCAAATTAATTGTAAATTATTTATAATAGAATCTCCACCTTTGGCTAATGGTATAATATGATCACATACCATATTCCTAAGTGTCATTTTCCTGTCACAATATTTGCATCCATCACCATAACTATGATAAAACATATGTTTCAGTTCATCTATAGTAACATTAAATATTACTTCAGAATCTTCTGATCGTTTCTTAAGGGAGGATTTGAGACTTTGCATTTTTCTCTGTAGCTTTGTGTAAGCAATCTTCCAGTAAGTACGATGATGAGGTTCTAATACCTCTTTGAATGTTTCTTTATCATACTTCATAATTATTAGGGTTTAGTTTCGCGAAATGTTATTCTTTTAAATGTATCAACATTGTTTTTTTCACCGTATAATATTTTACAGTAACAACCTGTTTTATATAATCCTTCATCTATCCATATTTTATTTATTGGTCTATATGATTCATCCATAATATTTTTATAAAATTTTTCTGGATATGATTTACTTTTTCTATTCATAATTATTAAGGGCTCAGCAAATGATCAACTAAGCCCTAATAATTTATCTTTAAAATAATGTAACATACAAGTATTTTAACTTATGTACGTTTCACTCTTTTTACTTTGTGTATATTTATACCTTGAGGCATATTATCTCCTGCTTTAAATGCTGATATTGCTGCTTTTCGAGCTTTTGACTTATCGAATTTCTCAACAATTTCAACTTTTTTGAAATCATCTGAAACCGTATGTGGGTCTATAGTTACACCTCCAAATGTTTCATATAATTTGTATCTAGCAGTGTCAGTTTCATACACTCCATCATCGTTACCTACTTCCATTATAAGAGTAGGTAAGAGTTGTTTATTAAAGTAATCAACTGTTCTTTCAAGTCCTTTACGCCTTGACTTTAATCTATCTATCTCTTCTTTTAAATGCTCTATTTCAGCATCAACGACATAGCTTCTTTTGTCAAGTTCAACCATAAATTGATCTACATTTTCAAGTTTTGTTGATACTTGTCTATGTATTTCCATTCTAGTTTCTTCAAGTTCTTTATGTGCGTCCATATCTAGTTCTGATTTTTGCTCTAGATATTCAAGTTCTTGATTTACATTGATTAATGCTCCAACTAATTCTCTAGTTGTTGCCATATTACTCCTTTCCTACTGTTATGTTTTTTTCCATTACTCTACTATCATAGTTTAACTCTTTTTTTTTGAGCCTAAATGAAGGTGTCCATTCTAACAATGCATCGAATAAGTCTCCATCACTATTTTTATAGATACTTACTTTCTTTTCTGCATCATCAGCTGACCCAGTTATACCAATAACTTTTCTTGAAGCATTTTCTATAGCTCCACTACCCTTAGCTGCGTATAAATCCATTATTTTATTACGTGAGTAATCTCTTGATACTTGTGATATCTGTATTATAATAATGTCTTCATTTACGGCTAAGTTAGAAAGTGAGTGACTTATATAATTAAGCTTCTCATATTCTCCTTTTTTGTTATATGGTACGTCAACAAGGTCTATATAATCAATTACAACGCACTTAGGCTGCAATGATTTTATTTTATCTTGTATTTGGGGTATTGTAGGGCTTATAGATTGCATTACAATATGACTTAACTCGTCTTTGTGGTATTCGTATAATTTTCTGTAATTTGCTACTACAGTATCTTTGTCTACGTCTGCCACAATTTGTAAGTTTCTTCTATGCATTACAAATCCAGATAGTTCTAATGATAAGAATAATGTAGGTATTTGAGCTTCTTTTGTTATGTAATCGTTCTCTGCGTTGTACCCTAATACTATATTCTGTGCTAATGCAGTTTTGTTTGCACCAGTTGATCCAAATATAGTTACTAATTCTCCAGGGTATATAGTTGCATCCTTATTTGGAACTCCTAATAGCTTAGCTAGGTCTATAGTTCTGCCTGAGAAATCTGTCTCAAGTCGTTGAGCTAAGTCTGACTGGAGTTCTTCACTATTCTTAACATCTACTAAATAATCTTTTCGTTTATAGTAAATACAGTTTGGCTTACAGAATTTTGCCATAAGCTGATCTTTACATCCATACTTATATCCACCTCTATAAGTATCTTCTACTTTTTTGATTATTAGTTGATCTTCTAATTGTCCATTATTCCATTCTAATAAAGCTGCTTTAGCTGCTTTACTAGGGATACCATGTCTAAAGAAATGAGAAGCTATACGCATCATTGTATTGTTCCTAGTTCCTTCATCAGGCCCATTATCATACATAGTCTGAACACATGGTACAATGTTATCTGGTTCTATTTTACTATCCATTACTCTTATACGTGGAACATTAGTTATTATTTTATCTTCTAACTCACCATCTCCCCACTTAGCTTCTGCTAAGCTTTCTCTTGGAGATTCTGCCCAGAGTAAAATATCTTTTGTAGATATTTTGTTAATATTAGATTGGTCTAATATTACTTTGTATAGTCCTGATTTCTGATTTAAGGTATTTTCACATCTAAAAATAGACGTTCTATTATATACTGACAAATCTATATCGCTGAATAAATTATTCATAGTTTCTTTAACAATAAATGGCAGATTATTGTCTGCTTGTTTAAAGTTAAATACTTCTCCTGAAATAATTATATGATATCCAGTTCCACTAAAATATAGGTCGTAAGAGCGTTGTTGAACATTTAGTTCTTCTAACTCGAACAAGATTCCTCTTGTTTTGTTAAGTGTATGCTCATCAGTGTTTTGTCCTTTATCTATATCAATAAGAACATCTTTAATATATCTTTTTCCTAAAAAATCTTTTAAAGTTCTTTTAAGTTTAAAATATTCTAAAGCTTCTTCATCGTATAGATATACACTCTTATACACAGCTCTTGACTGTCCATGTTCTAATATAACATCTATTAATTGTTCTTCAGGAATAAGTAGCCCCCGTTGCCGAGGGCTCCCTATTGCTATCTCATGATAAAGATTCACTAAAATTGGGTTTGAGTGCCGCTAACTGTGGTGCTAGCTGTACTTACTCCTTCTTTTGTATCTTCACTGTCATGTTCTACAATAAACTTGTTTGCTTTCATGTATTGTATGTAACTCTCCAAATCTTTACGACCTGCTGGAGTATTCTTTACAATTTTTGGGCAAACTGTTGGATATCCTTTATTTGCTTTTTTATTTAACTTATTATAAGTAAAAATATAATAATCAAAAGTAGAAGTTGTTACATCATAGTTAGCTTTAGTATGATTTAAGTTTAAATAACCTGATATGTCTTCTATCAGTTTATCTTCTTCATCTACCCAAGCTCCCTTTTTATTAACTCCACCTTTCCAACCTAAAGCATCTGTAAAATACAAGATCCTTTTTAACAAGCTATTATCTCCATCAATATCTCCACTTTCATCTCTGTCGAAACTACCTAAAAGTGCATATTCGATTGGATATAGCGAATTACCATTTTTAAATGATATACTTAAAAACATTTCAAGATTATCATAATCTTTTGATTTGTCTACTACATCAGTTAAAGCAACTTCTTGAAAACCAAACCATTTTGGTGTACTAGTTGTAGTTGCTGTTTTTTGAGAACCTCTAAAAGGCATATATTACTCCGTTTCTTCTTTGTATTTTAGTATTTCACTTATTATGCTATCGTAATCAAATGGAAGAGTTTTCTGGGCTAAAGGTCTTAGCCTACTTCCTACCGTTCTTTCGTCATAAGCTTGGAAAGAAATATAGAATTTTCCATCTTCTTTATTTGCCATAGCATAACCTATTACATCTGCACTAGCAGTTACTGCATAAGCTAACCCTTTGGGTAACTCTGGCCCTA